>OJKJ01000489.1_pt1 | contig 21516 bp, 17 predicted proteins | sample 1596491 | NCBI WGS metagenome assembly OJKJ01 (sample SAMEA4350160, study PRJEB24818) | metagenome | biome: human; feature: gut; material: faeces | place: Denmark | collected 2013-09 | reverse complement strand
TAGAAACAGGTGTTATAATTATACTCGAAAAGAATCGTATCGGAAAAATTTGACAGAGCCGCATACCGCTCCTGCTCCAGCTTAATCCGGCGCCCGCTTTCCAATATGAGGATATATACAAACAACCCGGCCAGAAATGTAAGTCCCACCAGAGACATTCCCATTACTATCGTATCATCCAGAAGCTCGGCAGACACATTTTTCATCATATTACCATTTGAAAAGCTCATCAGGTTCCATCCCTTTAGCCCCATAGGAATATTTGTCAGAAAAGCGCTGTCCGGCCTGACTTCGACCGTCAGTGTTATGCTCGTATTGTTTTTCACAGCCTCGATAAAGCTTTCTATCCCGTCCGTATTTTCCTGTGCATTACTTAAAATGTCACATATATTCCGTCCTATCCACTGATCCTCATCGGTGCAATAGAGAATCTTCCCTTTTGCATCAGCGATACAGCTGACCATATCCCCCCTCATGGCCGAATATCGTTCCAGCTGCTTCATCAGCTTTTCCGCTTTGACGGCACATCGGATCACGCCAATCGTCTCACCTTGTCTCACCACAGGTTCTCCGAGATAAAAATAGTATCCGCCTCTGACCTCGGAATAAACAAGTTCCGATACGGCGGAATTCCCCGCCAGAAGCTGCTCGCAGAACTCACGTTCCTCCGGCTTTAATTCGGCTTCCTCTGCTCTTTTCTCCCACTTCCATGCCGGAATATAACTGACCGGAAAATCATTGTCCCCATTTACCGTGGACAGATACTGATTAAACTCCTCACTCTCCGGGTCAAACTCCGATGCCGCGGCAAACTTGGCAACCGATTTTATGCGCCAGGTCATATCGGCTAGATCTTCGCTGATTTTTATACTCTGCGCTTCCCCATACTCATTCAGTGTTTCTTTCTCTATCTGTATAAAGCGCTCATTGATTTTTGCACCGTAATTAATAAAAATAGAATAAATCAGGACGCAAAAAGCGGTGACGGCAAACATATAAAACGCAGTTTTATATCTGCCGTATTTCACTTTCTCCTCCATGTAACTCCTCCTTTACAAAACTTCTGTACTCGTCTTCTGATAAAGGCGGGGACACTAAAAAACCCTGCAGATAATCGCAGCCGACTTTCTGCAGTAAATGCAGCTGTTCCTCATTTTCAACTCCCTCCACGATTGTCAGCATATCCAACTGCTTCGCCATCTGCAGAACGCTTTTGACAACAATCTGCCTGCGTCTGTCTTCCCCTTCGCAGGCAAGAAATCCTTTGTCCAGCTTTAAGATATCAAGCGGCAGTATCTGAAGCACGTTCAGGGACGAATACCCCGTTCCGAAATCATCCATCGCACAGATAAACCCGGCTTTTTTCAGCTGCTTCAGAACCTTCTGCATCAGTTCCAGCTCTTCTACTGCGATACTCTCCGTAAATTCCAGCTCCAGTTCGTCGTCCTCTATCCGGTACCTCTTCTTGATTGCCAGATACGTCTCCACAAAATCCGGCTGCATCATTGTGTGCCTCGACACATTTACTGCAATACATACGGATGTGAGCCCGCATGCTTTAAACCGGTTAATCAAAATGCATATTCTTTCATAAATATAAAGATCCAGCTCTGCAATCATGCCGTTTTTTTCAAACAGGCCGATAAAATCATCCGGCATGGCATAGATTCTTCCGTTCCTCATCCATCTGACCAGGGCTTCCGCTCGATGCGCCTTCTGACCGCTCACATCCGTGAGCTTTATCTGCGGCTGAAGATAAAGGACAAATTCCTCCTTTTCAAGAGCGGACCTCATCTCAGCCTCCATCTCTATCCCGGCCAGCGCTTTTTTCCTGAGTTCTTCCGTAAAAAACAAAATCCTGCTGCCTCGCGGACTGACGATGGATTTCCGCGCCATATTGGCCCGGTTCAGCATCTCATCTATATCCATACCGCAGGGGTTTTCAGGAATGTAGACACCGCTTATCAGCTCCACCTGATAATTTTTTTCTTCGAATGGACCGAACGAAGCCAGTCTGTCCGCAAGTCCGTTAAAACGTTCCCTGAGTCTGTCCTGTTCATCGAGCCTCCACAAAAATGCAAAATTATCGTCACTGATTCGGCAGAATGCCTCGTCCTCCCTGCAGCTGTCCTTCAGGCAGGACGCCCAGTATTTTAATATCCGGTTTCCTGTATGGAACCCGAATAAATCGTTTATGTATTTAAAATTTTTAATATCACAGTACCATAGTGAGTATTCCTGTGGCGCCGACTCGGAAAAAAGCCTGCCGCTCTCTCTCCTGAAGCCCTCCAGATTCAGACTGCCCGTAAGCGCATCGTAATATTGCAGGCGCATCTTTTTGCGGTAAAGCTCCTCTCTCTGCATCAGGGAGGAGAGATAGAAGGCCAGGGTAAAGAGCAGCGTGATATTTGCCTGGTTCTTGCTGAAATTTCCAAGCGTAATCATTCCCGCCAGTTCACTGCCCGTAAATACCGGTGTGCTGCAAAGAGATGTGACTCCTTCCTGCTTCAGAAATTCATAGTTTTCAGGATCCGAATCCTTCATTGCTTCCGTATCTGTAATCAGAATCTGCGTATAACTGTTGAAAAGCTCCCCGTATTCCCTGACAAAAGCCGACGGAATCCTGCCGGGCCTCCATTTACCGGATTCCCGCCTCCCCCATTGTGTCAATATCTGATGTTCCCCAAACCTCTGAACCGTTCCCCACTCAGCGCCAAAAAAAGGACAAATATTATCAAGGATCCGTCTCTGTGTTACATACAAATCTGTTTCATGAAGCATCGGCTGAATACAATTCATCAGCATGTTTTGTCCTTCAAGACTCTCCGAAAGAGCTTTAAGCACCGCCTCATGGCTTTTTAGGGCAGTTGCTATCTCCATCCGGACAATATGGCCGTCAAAATCCACCAGCTTATCTTTTAATATGTAATCCGTATTTAAATGAGAATTATGGTATGTCCAGATATAATAATGCTCCCTGGAAAGAAGATGATTGGTGCAGAACGGGCAGGGTTCCAAACGCCCCTGAAGGATTTCATAGCACTTCTCCCCCCGGTACTGCTCTCTTCTCAGTTCTTCAGAAATAAACGTTTCATCACTGATATACAAAATCTCATACGTTTCCGGATCACTGAAATATACAAATGATTCCGGCTTCTCCATCATCAGGATTTCATTAATAGTCCGCTGATACCGTTTCATGATATCGAACCCTCTTTTCAGTCTATATCCAGATTGCTCTCTCACAGTCTTCCTTCCTTCTCTTGCGTACGTTTAGATAATCTTAGCATCAAACGATTTTATTGTCTACCGTTCCGACAATAATAGAAGAGCCTCCTTCCGATTTTTGTATAATTTGTATAATTCGACACGGAAGGCAGTTTTTTATGCATTTCCGGTCATCTTTTGTCCCCGGCCAAGGGAAGTCAGGGCTGCCTTATAAAAGAAAAAGCGAAACAGCCGAAGCCGAATGCCCAAAGTTTTTCTGAATATCGTATTATTTTTAATGTTAATCATTAATTTTTTATTGACTTTCATATCACGTACTGCTAAACTGTAGTTATAGAAATCGAAGCACAAAACGGTTCGGCAAAAGCGCAGCCCATGCCGGCTGCCTAAAACGGATATTACAAAAAAGGAGGACTCAATCATGTCAAAAAACGGCTCCATGAAAGAAAGAACCTTAGATAAGCTGCGCGAAGAAAGCAGTACTATCTATCAGGGGACCCGGCTCATTGTATTTTTGAATGCGTTATTCGCCATAACGTGTATCATTATGCTGGTTCTCAGTTTTGTTTTCAGCAGTACCGTAACGGAGATGCGCAGTGATACGGCGCAAAGGGGCTTTCCATTTATCGTCCACACATTTGCCTATCTCGTAACCTCGGGCGATGTGTACACCGAAACAGGTGCTTTTAATTACGGCTATTATATTTTGTCCATGGCCGCCCAGCTTTTCTCCGCCGGCATCATTGCGTATATTTTCCACACTATTTCCAGAGTGTTTAAATCTATTCTGGACGGCGGAACACCGTTTGTAGATACATGCATAACGGAGTGGAAGCGGTGTTACCGTTTTTTCTCCCTCCTTACCATGATCTACTTTCTTGCATCTTTTATTTTAAGACCCCTTATCCTGGCAATGATATCGCCGCTGCTGGCCGCCTGTTTTTTCTATTCTCTGAGCCTGATCTTTGAGTACGGCGCCCAGCTTCAGCAGGAATCAGACGAAACTCTATAAGGAGGGGATTTTATGGCAATCATATTGCGCCTGGACAGGGTAATGGCGGATCGTAAGATGTCCTTGAATGAGCTATCGGAAAAGGTAGGCGTATCAAATGTAAATCTTTCCAAAATAAAAACAGGAAAAATAAGCGCCATACGCTTCAGCACGCTGAACGCAATCTGCGATGCCCTGGACTGCCAGCCAGGAGACATTATGGAGTTTGCGCGCGATGGAGATGACGGTATAATCTATTAACGCTGCCTGCACGCTCCGAGCACAGGTCCACCGCCCTTAATACAATATGGCCGGGAGACATTTCAATAACTGTCTCCCGGCCATTAATCAGACTATAACCCCATCTTTTTTAGGTATCTTTTTATATATTTTGCGATAACAAATCATGTGAGCGGCCGCCGTAATGAGCCACGAAATCGGATACGATATATATAATGAAAAAAGCGTATGGTGGTAAGCAAAAATGGTAAAAATCCATATCACACGCAGTCCGCAGGCTCCGGTCAGGGATACCACCATGGGAAGGACGGAATATCCCATCCCCCTGAGACTGCCCACCAGCGTATCCATCCAGCCGCAGATAAAATAAGTCGTGCAGATAATGGACATCCGGAGCATTCCATAAGAAATCACTTCCGGATCCGAAGAATAAATTTTCAGCAGATCCGTTCCCCCTATCACAGCCAAAAAGCCAAGGGCCATTCCCACCGCCGTCACCGTGCCAAGGCAGATAAACAGGATCCGGTTTACGCGTGTGTACATGCGGGCGCCGATATTCTGGCTTGTGAAGCTTAAGTTCGTCTGATAAAGGGCGTTCATCGCCGTATATACAAAACCTTCTATATTGGCAGAAGCCGTATTGCCGGCCATGGCTATGGAACCGAAGGAGTTGACGGACGACTGGATCAGGACGTTGGATATGGAGAAAATCGCCCCCTGCATTCCGGCCGGAAGACCTATCTTCATTATAAGCAGCGTTTTCCTCTTATCTATCCTGAGTTTTTTTAAATGCAGCTTCAGAGGTCCGTCCGACTGAGCCAGACATTTAAGCACGAGGCCTGCCGATACGCACTGGGATAAGACGGTGGCCAGGGCGACACCTGCCACGTCCATGTGAAGCTGTATGACAAAAAACAGGTTCAGTACAATATTGACAACACCGGCCAGGGTAAGAAAATATAACGGCCGTTTTGTATCTCCCACCGCCCTCAGAATGGCGCTGCCGAAGTTATAGGCCATTACCACAGGCATTCCTGCAAAATAAATCCTCATATAAATAACGGATTTTTCTATAACGTCTTCCGGTGTCCCCATCAGCTCCAGCATATATCTGGAGGTAAAAAGGCCGAGGAACACAAGAATCGCTCCGCTGACCAGACTGATGGCTATTGCCGTATGTACCGTCTCACTGACATCCTTCTCGCTTTTCGCCCCGTAATACCGGGCAACCAGAACATTGGCCCCGATTGAAAGTCCGATAAATATATTGATCAGAAGGTTGATAAGAGCCGTCGTGGAGCCGACCGCCGCCAGAGACTGGCTTCCTGCAAAACGCCCCACGACAATCACATCGGCCGCATTAAAGAGAAGCTGCAGTACGCCTGACAGCATCAGCGGCAAGGCAAATGACAACACCTTTTTAAGAATCGGGCCGCTGCACATATCCATTTCATAAGACTTCTTCATTCTCTGCTTTCCTTTCCTGTAATCGCATTATAATACTTCAAAACCGGTTTTGACCGGCCAATGTCATATTCTACTGCTGCTTCAGGAGTAATGCAAGTAGTTTTTACTTAATTTTTACACATTATAATTCTTTCATCATCTGGCCGGCATTATCAGCAGCCCTGACTTTTGAAAATGCTTTTACAATCACACCTTTTTCATCAATCAGATACGTTGTCCTGACTACTCCCATCACCTTTTTGCCATACATATTCTTTTCTTTCCATACATCATAAGCCTCGATCGCGGTTCTGTCCGGATCGGCAAGAATTGTGAAAGGAAGATTGTATTTCTCCGCAAATTTTCTATGGGACTCCACCGTATCCTTGCTTATCCCGATAATCTCCGCATTTTTCTCAATGAACGCGGGATATAGCTCTGCAAATGAGCATGCCTGATTTGTGCAGCCTGCCGTATTATCCTTGCTGTAAAAATATAATATCACTTTCTTTCCCCTGTAATCAGACAGGGAAACCTCTTTTCCTTCCTGGTTCTTAAGAGTAAACTCCGGTGCTTTCATTCCTGGTTCCAACATGATTGATACTTCCTTTCTCTTATATATTTTCACACTGTTGTTTTTAACACACTGATAGTCTGCGCCAAATCGGCGTTTTTTAAATCGCCATTTCAGTTTTTCACCGTTTGATTTCGCCCTCTCCAAGCAAATCATATATAATGGAAGCAAAAATGACGGCGCCTTTTTTGAGTACTGTTTCATCCACATCGAACCGTACCGTATGCTGGGGCGATGCCATGGCAGTCATAGTCCGCATATAGACTGCCTGTCCTCCCTGCTCCTGAACCCGTTTCATCATAAATCCGATATCCTCGCTTCCCCAGTTCTGAACATTGGGATTGCTGCTCACCGTATACTGGGGAAGATGCTCCCTTACCATGCCGGCAATCCGCTCAATGAACAAAATATCACTTGTCTGGGAAGGAGCGTGTCCCATCAGCTCCATCTCACAGGTGCAGCCCTCCATCATTGCCGCGGCCCGGCAGATCTCGATTGCCCTCTCTTCCATATATGCGTTAACTTCCGTTGTCTCGCCGCGCACCTCCATGGATATCACCGCCTCATCCGCCACCACGTTGCTGCTTGTACCGCCCCGGATACTGCCGACATTGACCCGGGTGATCCCGCCGCTGTGCCGTGAAATTCCGGCCAGCCCCACCACTGCATGGGCCGCCGCTAAAACGGCATTCCTGCCCATTTCCGGAAAACCTCCGGCGTGGGCCGATTTGCCTCTGAAATACACGTCATACTTACAGGTGGCAAGTGAACCATACGTTCCTGGTGTTATGTCTCCGTCGTCTGCCGAATTATCCGGAGCCACATGGGTTCCTGCAAAGTAGTCCACTCCGTCCAGATGACCTGCTTCCACCATCGCATTTGCTCCCCGTACGCCTTCCTCCCCCGGCTGGAACAGCAGTTTTACGGTTCCGTGAAGCTGTCCCCGGACAGAGGCCAGGATTCTGGCTGTGCCGAGTCCGATAGCCGCATGGCAGTCATGGCCGCAGGCATGCATCATTCCATGATTAGCGGATGCAAACCCCTCCCTGGCAGGCCTGTGTTTCTCCGATGTATCCTCCTCCATCGGAAGGGCATCTATATCAAATCTGAGGGCTGCAACCGGTCCCTCTCCGCAGTCCAGAATCCCGACAACTCCGGTATAGCCCTCCGCCATCTCACCGTTCAGATAATCGATATATCCAGGCATTCCGTCTTCATTTCCGCCATCCATTTTCCGTTCGATCGTCGCCTCGGCTTTTACTCTCCTGTAATGCTCCTCCAATATATCATTCCCAGGCACCGACAGCCTGCTTCCTTCCCGGCAGACTGCTTTTCCGGTCAGAACCTTATAACCGAGCCGGGTCAGCTCCTCCGCAATAATGGCGGAGGTTCTCATTTCCAGCCACGCCGTTTCCGGGTGTTTGTGGAAATCTCTCCTGAATTCCACCAGCTTTTCCTGAATCGAATCCCCAATCTGAGTGATTTGGGCATACATGTCTCCCTTCGGCTTAAGCGCCTCTTTCGGTGTATATAAATCTGCTTCCCTATTTGTTTCCATATATTTTTTATCTATCTCCTTTAATGACGTATTTTCATTTATTAGTCTATCACATTTTATAGTAAATGGTAAAAATTTTGTCGGTTTTCTCTGAATTTTGTGATATACTGTTAAAACTAAAACAAATGAAAATACCGGAGGTTTTTTAAATTGAATCAATCTGCTGCATCCATCCATTTACCAACTGATCCCAACAGTAATTCAAAGAGCCATGCGGATTCTTTGAACAAAAAAATCATGATTATCGGTTCCACCTGCGTGGATATCATAATAAATATCGACCACCTGCCTAAAACTGAAGAAAATATCCATCCAAGCAGCCAGTCGCTGGCTTTGGGCGGATGTGCCTATAATGTGGCCTCCATGGTCAAACAATTCGGTGTTCCTGTCACACTGATATCCCCTGTCGGAACGGGCTTCTACGGAGAATTTGTGGCAAAAGAACTGGAGAAAAACGGATTTCCGGTCGCCGTCCATGTACCCGGCCAGGAAAACGGATGCTGCTACTGTCTGGTGGAAGCCGGAGGAGAAAGGACATTTATGTCTTATCACGGCGCTGAGTATACATTCCGAAAGGAATGGATGACGCCCTTTGACAAGTACAGCTATGATATGGTCTATGTCTGCGGACTGGAGATTGAAGAACCCACGGGTTTAGATTTGATTGAATATCTGGAAAGCCATCCGGAGCGGGAACTCTTCTATGCTCCCGGTCCGCGGGGAATACGGATTGGTAAGGAAAAAATGGAGCGGATTTACGCACTCCACCCCATTCTGCATATCAATGAGCTGGAATCTAAGGAGTTAAGCGGATGCACTTCCGCAGAAGATGCGGCCGAAAAGCTCTGTTTCCTTACCGGCAACACGGTAATCGTAACGCTCGGTGAAAACGGCACCTATTGCCGCGAACGCTCCGGTATCGCCTATACGGTGCCCGGGATTCCCACTGCCGTTGTCGATACAATAGGGGCCGGAGACTCCCACATCGGAGCGGTGATGGCCTCCCTGAGTCTGGGAAACAGCCTGAGAAAATCTATTCATATCGCTAATACCGCCGCGTCTGCCGTGGTCGGTGTAAAGGGAGCTTCCTTAACGGAAAAAGAATTCCGGGAAATGTCAAGATGTTGGGGTCAAAAGGTCTTTTGACCCCTTTGATACCGGATTGCTCCGCACTGCGAGCTCTCACAATCCTCAGAAAGACTGCGCTTTCGCGCAATCTTTCTTCTTACTTTATCTCATACAACCAGTTTTTTTACTGTCTTGGATTGTCCGGACAATCGTTCCAGTTCCATCTGTCCCCTGTACACCCTGTCGGTTGCAAGTTTTATATTGTGCAGATGCTTTTCAATAAACATGATTCCCGCCGCATACCGGTTAATCTCCTCTATCATATCCTCGGTCAGGCGGATGGCTCCCATGTATATTATATTAGTTCTGGTCCGGTTCCACAGAGACTTTGGAAAGTGAAATCCATGCTCTGCCAAAAGAAGTCCCAGGTTATTCACCGAAATCCTGACAGAAGAACGCAGCCTCTCTTCCAAAGACCGGCAGATAATATCCGTAAATTCAAAACACGTCTGAAGTTTTCTGCGTATATCCTCACGCTCCATCAGGTAAAACGTATCATCCATTCCGGACTGGCGCCTTATCTCCATATCCGCCATAAACATCAGGTACAGCTTCTCCCATGATTCAATTGACAATACCGCCTGCTCCATGCGGCTGCAAAGGCTCTTCATTTCCTCCATCTGAACCGCACGTTTGCGAAGCTGGGCCCTGGTCCCATCCAGCATCTTGTTTTCAATTCCCTTCAGCTCAAACTGAGCCTTTTTCAGCCGTTCATCCAGGTTCACCTGTATCCGGCAGTCAATATGAGGCCACATTTCTTCATCAGCAGACAGACTTTCGAGATTTTTCATCTCATGCTCTAAAAGCGTTTTAACCGCTTCCTTCAGTCCTGCCTTTTCATTCCCGGAAATTTTCTTCTGGCTGCATTCGATCATATGCCCTAAAATATCCCATACAACCTCTTCGGCAAGTTCCCGGCACTGCGCACAAAGCAGCTCGGCCACTACGCCGCAGCACCTCTTTACCTTTTCTATTTTTGCCTCTTCACTCTCTATAAGTAATTTTTGTTTCACTATCTCACGTTTTAATTCTTCAATTCTCTCAATGGTATCCATGCTTGTTCTATAATTCTCCCCTCCGCTGCCAAATGCGAACAAAATATTATCCCAGAATTAGCGCCAGCCATAAGCAACCTTTTGAAAGTAGATTATAAATCAAATGAAATCGCCGTATGAGAGAGTACGCTTCGCGCACGCCCATGTCAATCAGCGATAACCTGCACGCTCCGCGAACAGATCACCGCCATCAATAAAAGCAGATACCAAAAAAGGCATCTGCTTAACGGGTATCCAAAATGATTGCAACTGGCTGTCATATACTTCTACTTAGACCCTTTAGCTTTGCGCCACCGCCTTTCGACGGGTTTGCCAAATATAATATTTGTTAGTAGTCATTATACTTTATTTTATTTGGAAGTGCAAATGGTTTCTTTGAAAATTACCAGGAAATTTAAGAATTGTTCCAAAGAGTGAGGGGAGAATCGGTGAATCGGGTGAAAATATTATCCGTAATTGGATAATATTCTGATAGTGCTTCCGTATCCGTTCTCCTTTTTTTGTAGGCCGGCACGAAGAATGATAGGAAATCACAACATACCTTCTCCATACCAGCCTATAGGAAATCCGGAAAATCATTCCGTAAACGATATTCTCCGTAGCGATTTTTACATCTCCTGCAGCACCCACAACGCATAATCCACATATACATTGCAGGCAATCAGCAGGCCGTTTTCATCCAGGTCAAACAGGCCGTGATGATGGGGAACCCCTGTATTCGGTTCTGCAGGATTGTGGGTACCGACAAAAGCGTACATCCCCTTTGTCACCGCCAGATAATCCGCAAAATCATCGGCTCCCAGGGCTTTCTCATAATCACTGATAATGTCATCTTCCGGAAGAATCTTTTCAACGACAGCCCTGACCTCATCAACCGCCCGGCCGTCATTGACAAGAGGCGCCGCATAATCGCGAAACTCTACTTCTGCCTCGGCGCCATAAAGCATTGCCGTCTGTTTCGCAATCCGGATGACTCTGTCATTCGTGAATTTTCTCACTTCCGGACCGAAGCTCCTTGTAGTACCCTCTATCTCAGCATGCTCCGCAACAATATTATACTGTGTTCCGGCTTTAATCACACCTACGCCCACAACGACTGTTTCGAGCGGATCTGTATTTCTGGCTACAATGCTCTGGAGTCCCACAACAATCTGGGATGCAATGTAGGCGGCATCAATCCCCATATGCGGTTTCGACACATGGGCGCCCTTGCCGGTCACACTGATTTTAAAATAATCGCAGCTTGCATTTTGAGGCCCTTTTGTCAGCGATATCTTCCCTGTCGTCAGGCCGCTGGTCACATGGGTTCCGAAGACCCGGTCCACGCCCTCCAGCAGTCCGGCACTTACAAACTGTCTGGCCCCCTGCCCGATCTCCTCCGCCTGCTGAAAGAACAGCCGGATATGTCCTGCAAATTCACCTTTTTTTGCGTTCAATATCTTCGCCGCCGTCAAAAGCGTGGCCGTATGGCCGTCATGGCCGCAGGCATGACAAAATCCTTCATTCTGCGAACGATATTCCTCTGTCTTTAAGTCTTCCATTGCCAGCGCATCCATGTCGGCCCGGAGGGCAATGGTTTTACCTTCGCCCTTCTCTCCGTCAATCCAGGCATATACGCCTGTTTCTCCGACTCTTTTGTGCAAAAGACCAATCTTATCAAGCTCTTCCTCTATTTTTTTACACGTATTATATTCCTTCAGGCTTACTTCAGGATGAGCATGAAAATATCTTCTCAGGCTGACAAGGTAATCTTTTTCATCTGTTACATACTGCTTTAATGCCATTTTACCCTCCATCCGTGCCGGCTAGTACAGCATTGCACTTATTTCAAAATCGGCAGTTCAGCCGCCGCAGTTATTCAGCGTCATCCCATGCGCAGATGAAAGCGCCCTGGTATTCGTCTTCAATCGTCTTTTTTACTTCCGGTGTATGGTAAGCGTCCACAATCTTCTTATACACCTCGTTATCTCTATCGGCTGTGCGGGCAGCGATTACGTTAATCAACTGGGGAACCGCCTCGTTTGTGGAAGGATCTACATTTTCTGTATAGATAGAATCTTCAACCGGATTAAGTCCTGCCGTAAATGCATTTCCTCCATTGATAATAGCTGCCGCACAGTCCGGAAGAATATTGGCCAGTGTTGCAGATTCAGCCTCCTTGATGTCAATTTTCACTTTGTATTCCGTGATGTCAGCCTTTGTCGGTACATAGCCTTTTTCCGGATCACACACGATAAAACCGGCTTCCTCAAGCAGTTTCAGGGCGCGTCCGCCGTTTGTAAGATCGCTCGGAATTGCGATTACATCGCCATCTTTAATCTCTTCAATAGAAGAAATCTTTTTCTTATTATTGTAGATGGAAAGAGGGGCGATAATCGTGTCGCCGATATCTACAATGTCATATCCCTTCTGGGCCACATCATTTGCAAGGAATGCTTTGTGCTGGAATGCATTGAGATCAATCTCACCGTCATTTAATGCACGGTTCGGAGCTGCATAGTCGGTAAATTTCATCAGTTCAACCTGGATGCCGTCATCTTTCAGCAGTTCATTGATCGTGTCCCACTGTGCGTTGTATTCTCCTACAACACCTACTTTTACCGTAGTTACTTCAGCCGGTTCTTTCGCTGCTTCACTTCCGGCTGCCTCACTGCCCGCCGCTGCGGTAGAAGCCGGCGCATTGCCGCTGCCTGAACTGCAGCCGAAAAGTGAAAGGGCTGTTACGGCTGCAAATGCCACTGCTGCTGTTTTTTTCCATGATGCTTTGAATGTTTTTTTCATAATTTTCTCTCCTTTTTCTAATTAAAATATATTTAAATATTACTATTTAAAACATAATCATTCCGTCCGGAGCAGACCGGCCGTTACTTCTAATGGGTCGTTTTCCTGATTATCAGGTTTCCGATAAACTGGATAGCGCTGATAATCAAAAGAATAATGATAACCGTAGCCCAAATCATGTCGCGGTACCCCATCTGATAGCCATACCGGATAGCGAAATCGCCCAGACCTCCGGCTCCGATGGCTCCTGCCATGGCCGTAATTCCAATCAGGCTGACAAAGGTGATCATTGTGACACGGGTAATCCCCGGGATGCTTTCTTTCAGATAAACTCCGAAAATGATTTCAACCGGTGAGAAGCCCATCGCCTCGCTGGCCTCAATCAGGCCTCCGTCCAGATCCGCCAGAACCGATTCAATCTGTCTTGCAAAAAAGGGAACGGTTCCCGCGATCAGGGCCACATAAGAGCCGGTAACACCGGAGCCGGTTCCAACGATAGCCCGGCTGACCGGAATCAGCAAAACCATCAAAATAATGAATGGAATGGAACGGATGATGTCGATGGCTTTATCTAAAAAGTTATAGATTACCACATTCTGTAATATTCCGCCTCTCTTTGTCACAATCAGCAGGACCCCGAAAAACAGGCCAAGAAAAAATGCGATAGTACCTGATATCAGCAGCATCTTGAATGTCTGCCCGATACATTTGACAAGCTCTCCGCCCAGGCGCTCCAGGTTCGGGGCTAAACTGTATAATATATTCATTCTTTAATTACCTCCACTTCTACTCCCAGTGAGTTTATGTACTCCATTGCCTTTTCCATCTTATCCGCCTCGCCGCTTAAAGTCACCACCAGCTTGCCAAGCGGTTTCCCTTTCAGGAAATCAATATTTCCGAAAATGATATTGGCCCGGATATCAAATGCCTTAGCAAGATAGGAAATCAGCGGCTCCCCCGCATTGGCGCCGGAATAGGTAAAAAGCAGCATTCTGTCACCGGCTCCAATCTGTGTCAATTCATTTTTATCCTCAATTAAATCATAAATCTTCCTGATATTGCTTGCCGTATCTATGAAGTCCCGGGTGATCCGTACCTGAGGGTGGCTGAATACATCCACGGTATTTCCTGCTTCGACCACGGTACCCTCCTCCATAATGGCAACCCTGTCACAGATATCTTTAACAACAGCCATCTCATGGGTGATCAGCACTATTGTAATTCCCATCTCCTCATTTACCTTTTTGAGAAGCTTCAGGATGGACTGCGTCGTCTGCGGATCCAGTGCGCTGGTAGCCTCATCGCAGAGAAGCACCTTCGGATCATTGGCTAAGGCTCTTGCAATGGCAACTCTCTGTTTCTGTCCGCCGGAAAGCTGTGACGGATAGGCATCCCGTTTATCCGTCAGGCCTACCAGCTCCAGAAGAGACGCGATTTTCTCTTCCCTCTCATTCTTCGTAAGTTTCGTCTTTTTAAGAGGAAATTCAATATTCTGATAGACAGTCCTGGAACGCATCAAGTTAAAATGCTGGAAAATCATTCCGATTTTTTTCCGGACTTCTCTCAGCTTTTTTTCATCCAAATCCATTAAGTCCACTTCATCAATCAGAACACGCCCCTGCGTCGGGCGCTCCAGAAGGTTAATGCACCTCACTAATGTAGATTTTCCCGCCCCGGAAAATCCGATAATACCAAAAATCTCCCCGTCCTTTATTTCCAAATTAACGTCTTTTACCGCATGGACATTACCGGATTTGGTGTCAAATGTTTTACTCACCTGTTTCAGCTTAATCATACTTTACTCCTTTCGATTTCCTGTTCCGTAACAGTTCAGACAGCATGAACCTTCCTGTCTTTTCAATATCGTTCAGGAAGTCTCCTTCCATCATTATTTAAAAACCGGGATCAAAAAAAGCTCCCGCCCTGTATTAGGACGAAAGCTGCTGCTTCGTGGTACCACCTAACTTCGTCTGACGCTCACGCAATCAGACCTCTTCAAGTACGGCCGGACATCGACAGGCCACTTTCGCGGCTTATCTGGGAACGGTTTATACTCTATCGCTGTAACGGGCGCACCCCGTCATGATCTAAAATATTCGACCATGCAACTCTGAGACCATCTTCATAAGCCTATCTCTGCTCCCTCTCAGCATCCGGGAACTCTCTGTAAAAGCATCCGCTTACTACTCTTCTCTTCTACGTCTTTGCTGGTAATCAATTTATCAACTTGCGATTATATTATTGCATTTTTTATAATTTGTCAACCTTTTTTTATAAAATGATAGGGCATGTTCTTCCCTTCATTCCACATTCATAAAGTGTAAAAAGGCTTTCTTAGCTTATCCGAAAATGTTACGCATTTTTTTCAGTGTTTCAAACGCTTCCTCTTTCCATCGTTCGGCGCTGCGCACACGGGCCTCAATACTGATTCCCTCCTGGTATCCGATTGTATGCAGCACACTGGCATACTCGCGTATCAAAGGTTCTTCCGACAATTCAGTCAGATAACTTCTGTCTTTCAATTGAGCAATATGGGTATGGCGTAAATATTCTGCACCGCCGTTCATCAGTATTTCCGGTGAGTCCCTTTCCACCCGCAAATGATAATAATCACATAGAACTTTTACTCCTGGATGTCCGACTGTCCGCGCCATCTCCACCGCATCTGAAAAATGGTTCAGCATATTTGTTTCCCCACGATTATTATGTTCAATTACGATTACCGTATTATGACGTATGGCCAACTCTCCCACAAGGCTGAGAAAATCAGCTATCTGTTGAAAAGCGGTCTCTTTAGGAAAACCCTCCGGGCAGCTCCGCGACCATGGACTGCCAAACACCGCATAGCAGGCCCCAAGCTGCCGGACGCGCTTCATAGCCCTCTCAATATACTCTGTGATTATTTCCGAAGATGTCGTATGCTCACCCGCAATTTGAAATTCAACAGGCATAAAATCATTACATGAGCGACATGGCAGACCGATCCTGTGAAATTCTTCTAAAAAATCTTGAAATTCTTCTTCGCTGAGTTTAGCGAGTTCATTAAGCGGCATTTCCACATAGTCATACCCCATTTCTTTCAGGGAACTGACATACTCTAACTTTGTTTTTTTATGTATTTCAGGGAGTAGATTGACACAGCATCCGTAAACCATCACATTTCCTCCTGCCAGTAAGCCTCGTGCTATTATGTTTTATTCTATTCCCTCTAAGCTTTTCATGTCAAGTATTTTTACTCCGGAGGAAATACCAGCACCGCATCAGAGCGAATGTATGTTCCCTTTTCTTCCGTTTTGTGGTATTCTAACTATATATACTGAATTTAATTAAAATCCCAAAAGGAGGTTCTCTCATGATGGATCAGCTCTCGCTCTTTGATAACCGTGAAACTACGTCCCCTCTTGCAAGCAGGATCCGCCCCGACACCCTGGACGGCTTTGTGGGGCAGAAACACCTGATAGGAGAAGGCAAAGTACTGCGTAACCTTATCGAAAAGGACCAGGTTACTTCCATGATATTCTGGGGCCCTCCGGGAGTTGGAAAAACGACCCTGGCCAGGATTATTGCCGGGAAAACACGCTCCTCTTTCATCGATTTTTCCGCCGTGACAAGCGGAATAAAGGAAATCAAAACGGTAATGGAGCAGGCGGAGAAAAACCGAAGCATGGGAATCCGGACCATTCTTTTCGTGGACGAGATTCACCGCTTCAACAAGGCCCAGCAGGATGCTTTCCTTCCCTATGTGGAAAAGGGGAGTATCATTCTAATCGGCGCTACCACGGAAAATCCATCCTTTGAAATTAATTCGGCTCTTCTCTCCCGCTGTAAGGTCTTTGTTTTAAAAGCTCTTACAGCGGAGGAGCTGGCCGAACTGCTAGCCGCTGTGGTAAAATCCCCAAAGGGCTTTGGGAACCAGCATGTGCAAATCTCGAAAGAGCAGCTTTTCTTTATTGCTAATTTTGCAAACGGAGACGCCAGGACTGCTTTAAACACTCTGGAGATGGCCGTTCTTAACGGAGAATTGGACCGTTCCGGAACACTCAGCGTCACAAATCAGGTGCTTGAACAGTGTACCAACAAAAAATCACTTCTCTATGATAAAAAAGGGGAAGAACATTACAATCTTATCTCTGCCCTTCACAAGTCCATGCGCAACAGTGATCCCGATGCCGCCGTTTACTGGCTGGCCCGAATGCTGGAGGCCGGAGAAGACCCGCTCTATGTGGCCCGCAGACTGATCCGTTTTGCCAGCGAGGATATCGGAATTGCCGATCCTCAGGCCTTAACTCAGGTTGTGGCCGCCTATCAGGCCTGCCACTTCATCGGAATGCCGGAATGCACCCTGAATCTGACTCAGGCAGTTGTCTACATGGCCATGGCGCCGAAATCAAATTCGATCTACAGAGCCTATGAGGAGGCAAAGAAGGATGCCGGAACCATGATGGCAGAACCCGTTCCTCTTCAAATCAGGAATGCGCCTACCCGTTTAATGGCGGATTTGCATTATGGTGAAGGCTATGTCTACGCCCATGAAACAAAAGACAAAATTGCCGCTATGGACTGCCTTCCCGCCTCTCTAAAAGGCCGTGAATATTACCGTCCCGGAACAAGCGGCGCCGAAGCCCCGGTCCGGGAACGTCTTGAAGAAATCAGGAAGTGGAGGCGGGAACATCCCGCCCTCCCGTAGGCTGTTCAGATTCTATTTCTGTCATCCATCAGTTAAAACCAGTCATTACGGCAATGACCATTGCCGCCGATGCAAACACAAACAGCACTGCCTGGAATTTAATCTGGAATTTTGCCCACTTGCCCCAGTCGAGTCTTGCCGCAGCCAGCGCTCCCAGCAGACATCCGGATGTAGGAACAATAAAGTTACTGAATGCATCGCCTAACTGGAATGCGAGGACGGATACCTGCCTTGACACACCCACGATATCGGCAAGAGGGGCCATAATAGGCATTGTCAGCGCTGCCTGACCGGAACCGGAAACGACGAAGAAATTGAATATGGTCTGGAATACATACATCAGCCATGCGGACAGCATCGGCGGGAAATTCTTCATCCCCTCTCCGATGGAATGGAGTATCGTATTGAGTACGGTTCCCTCCGTGGCGCTGGTTCCGCCAAGGATAATAATAATTCCCTGAGCCATACCGACACACAGCGCTGCCCCCAAAAGCTCCGCCGCCCCTTTATCAAATGATTTTGCAATGTCATTCACTTTCATATCGTTCAGTTTAAAGACAACACCGATAATACCGGATACGAGCCCCATCACAAAAAACTGGGAGGCGATCTCCGGGATATAATAACCTTCGGCAATAACGCCCCAGATTGTCCATGCCATAGTCAGGACAATCGTGAGGATAACTAGCTTATGACCGAAAGTAAACGGCACATTTTCCTTATTTTTCGATGAAAAATCATCGCGGTAATACTGATCGGTTTCATATGCCACGGAAGACTGCGGGTTCTTTTTAATCTTCACCGCATAGCGCATTGTAAATATGATTGCCGTCGCAGTAAAAATCACCCAGAGGACGATTCGAAAGCCGGCGCCCGACATGACCGGAATACCTGCGACTCCCTGGGCCACGGCAAGGCTGAACGGATTCATCCAGGAAGAGCCAAAGCCGATCTGTGTCGCCACATATGAACACATGATACCTACTACCGCATCATAGCCCAGCGCAATAAAAAGCGGGACAAGAATCATGACAAAGGGAATCGCCTCTTCTCCCATTCCGAAAACAGCGCCTCCCAATGAAAACAACGTAATCAGGATGGGGATCAGAAGTATTTCCCGCCCCTCCGTCTTCTCTATCACCTTCATAATTCCCGATTCCACGGCGCCGGTCCGCAGAACAATTCCAAATGCTCCGCCTACTACCAGAATAAAAGCAATAATTCCGACCGCAGTACCATTCTTATCCCCAACGGTCATGCCTTCAAAAACGAAGTTTAAAATTCCCTGGCCTCCAAAATCTTCGGTTCCGAAAATGGGAGCCGCCTTCGTCACTTTATTCCCGTTCTCATCCAGCACATACCGGAAACTGTCGGGATCTAAGACGGTTCTGGTTTTCTCTGAACCATTCTGCATATAGGTGATTTCTTTTGTTTCATACTGTCCCAGCGGAATAAACAGGGTTAACACTGCTGCCAGCACAATTACAAAGAAAATAATAATATACGTGTGCGGCATCTGAAAGCTTTTCTTTTTTTCCATCTCTCATACCTCTTCTTTTAGTATTCAAAGGTCCCCCTCTTAAGAACCTCTCCTCCGGAAACAACCGTCTCACCTCCGGCGATAACCGTATCAATTTCCAGTGTATCCGAAGCAGACAGCACCAGATCGGCGTCTGCATATTCGGTAATTCTTCCCTTGCCCTTAAGTTTTAACAGAAATGCCGGGTTGGAAGTAACGGTCTTCAGCGCATCGGCAAGCCGTACACCGTCCTTTAACACCGCATCCTTCATTTCCCGGTACAGTGAAGATACTTTTCCCACGCCAAGATGCCTGAAATTTCCCTTTTCATCGAAAACCGGAAGGCTGCCCTGCCCGTCGGAGGAAAAGGTGATATGGCCGGCATCCACACCTGCATCCAGCGCCATCTTAAGCCCGGCTGATGCCTTTACCTCATCCGGATCCAGAAAATCAGGATCGGAACTGGTTGTCAAATCAATATATCCGCCCAGCCGTCTGGCGTAATCGATTCCGTCCGACATCAGGGATTTATTTCGGTTAATATGGGTCGGCAGCATATTGGATGCCGGAATCTGGGACTCTCTCAAAAGCCGGCGCAAATAATCCAGCTGCTCCCGGCCGTCTCCCATATGGATATTGACAATCCCGGCTTTGCCGGATAATATGCCTCCCACTCTTGTATCAGCGACAATTCTGGCAAATTCCTCGTACGTTGGCTGGGATGAGCGGTGATCTGAAATTGCAATTTCTCCTGTGCCTATTACTTTATCAAGCAAAATAAGGTCATCCGCCACACTGCCGGTCAATGTCCTGACCGGTACCTGATAGGAACCTGTATAAATATACGCAGTAATTCCTTCTTCCTCCAGTCCTCTGGCTTTGGCAATCAGGTTTGTCATGGTTCTCGTTGTGCCGTCTGTCCCCAGACAGCCCACTACTGTCGTAACACCTCCGCAGATAATATCCGACAGCATAATTTCCGGTGTTCTTGTCCTGTATCCGCCTTCACCGCCGCCGCCCAGAATATGTACATGGGCGTCGATCAATCCCGGCATCATGATTTTTCCGCTGCCGTCGATTACCTCAACATGATAAGCCTCTTCTGCGGGCAGTGATTCCCCGATTCTAAGAATCTTTCCCCCGCCGATCAGTACATCCATGCATCCCAAATCCTCCGGTGCGTACAGACGGGCATTCCGGATCAGTTTCATAGCTCCGTTCATTTTCCTGTTCTCCACTCTTGTTTTTATTATAGAAGTAACTGCAAATCCACCGCCTGGTTACCGTACCATTCCCGATTTCACAGACACACTCCGGCGCAAATTACAGTTCATATTATTTTATCACATACATGATAGAATGTCATAGATTTTTGTATTATTATTCTGGCTGATTTTACGAATATTGTAAAAATCTTCATCAGCTCCAGCCATTCATTCAAACACGACACATGCAAGACGTAAAACAGGACAGAACCTTATTCATGGGGTTCTGTCCTGTTGCCTTGTACCATATAAACCTGTAGTGTAAAATTATGTAAATACAGCAATTCTTTCTGATTATTATTGAAATTAATAATTTTCTTTTCTAACCTCAAAATAGCTCTGCGGATGAGCACATACCGGACATACTTCCGGAGCTTTCTTGCCGATTACAAGATGTCCGCAGTTTCTGCACTCCCACATTGTCTCTTCAGATTTCTCAAATACAGCTTTCATCTCCACATTATTTAAGAGCTTTAAGTATCTCTCCTCATGTGTTTTCTCGATTGCCGCTACTGCCGCAAATTTAGCTGCCAGCTCTGTAAAGCCCTCTTCCTCCGCTACTTTTGCAAATTCAGCATACATATCGGTCCACTCATAATTCTCGCCTTCAGCAGCAGCCTTTAAATTCTCTGCTGTTGTTCCGATTCCTTTTAATTCCTTGAACCACATCTTGGCATGCTCTTTCTCATTATTAGCCGTGTTCTCAAAAATTGCTGAAATCTGCTCATATCCTTCTTTTTTCGCTACGCTTGCAAAATATGTGTATTTATTTCTTGCCTGTGATTCACCTGCAAATGCTGTCATAAGATTCTGCTCTGTTCTGCTTCCCTTTAATTCCATTGTTTTATTCCTCCTATGTTTTCTTCTGATTTTAGGAATTATTCCTGTTTTTATAGTACACTCTTTTCCAGCATTTGTCAAGTGGTCGGGTGAAATATTTTGGAGATTTAGTTAAGCAGGTGAGGACGCCGCCGGAACGGCCAGCGGACGGGGTGGTGGGATGTGTATATGAGTCTTTCGTCCTGGGGGAGGATTGTCGTGGTT
>OJKJ01000483.1_pt1 | contig 21648 bp, 22 predicted proteins | sample 1596491 | NCBI WGS metagenome assembly OJKJ01 (sample SAMEA4350160, study PRJEB24818) | metagenome | biome: human; feature: gut; material: faeces | place: Denmark | collected 2013-09 | reverse complement strand
GTGTGGGACCTGCGCTTGCAAGCGTTCTTTTGATGGCGTCCTCGGCAACCTCCCAGGGGACCGGATTTTTACTGATCGGCGTCTATACGCTGGGCTTCGTCATTCCGTTTCTGGCAGTGGGACTGTTTACCGGATCGGTGCTCGATTTCTTTAAGAAGCATCAGAATGTGGTGAAGTACACGACAAAGGCCGGCGGCGTGCTGATGATCGCCATGGGCGTCATGATGTTTACCGGCTGGATGAACGGAATTACCGGATACTTATCAAGCTTCGGCGTGGGCGGCCAGACCGTAACCGAGTCCCAGGCGCCTTCCGGCGGCGGGGACGGTACTCCTGACAGCAGAGAGACGGCGCCGCAGACCGAGACGCAGAGTCCGGCTGATAACGGACAGAATCCGGATCAGAGCGCGGGACAGAGCGGGGATAACGGACAGGATAGCGAAAGCGCGGCTGCCGGCGAGACGGAGAGCAGTCTTCCGGATACATCGGACCGTGTGGAAGCGCCCGATTTCACTCTGGTAGATCAGTACGGAGAAGAACATAAACTCTCGGATTATAAGGGAAAAGTTGTATTTTTAAATTTCTGGGCGACCTGGTGCCCGCCGTGCCGCGAGGAGATGCCTGATATCGAGGCTCTTTATAAGGAATACGGAGAGAATTCAGAGGATCTTGTCATTTTAAGCGTGGCAAATCCAAAAACGAAGGATAATCCGAACAATAATGACAAAACTATAGAAGAAGTGACAAAGTTTATGGAGGATAACGGATATTCTTATCCTGCGCTTATGGACACGACGGGTGATGTTCTGTTACAATACTATATAACAGCATTCCCAACCACGTTCATGATTGACCGTGAAGGACGCGTCATCGGCTATGCAAGCGGCGCGCTGACAAAAGACATTATGAAAAATATAATTACACAGGCGCTTTCAGAAAGCGCAGAATAAGGAGGAACCATATTATGGCAGTAGTAACATTTACACAGGAAAATTTTGATCAGGAAGTATTAAAGAGCAGTGACATCGCGATCGTCGATTTCTGGGCGACCTGGTGCGGACCGTGCAAGATGTTTTCACCGATTATTGATGAGATCGCGGAGGAGAATCATCCGGGACTGAAGGTTGGCAAGGTGAACGTCGATGAGCAGCCGGATTTAGCCGGACAGTACCGCGTTATGAGCATCCCGACCCTGCTTGTATTCAAGGGCGGCAAGGTCGTAGCGACCAGCGTCGGCGTACAGAGCAAGAAGGCCGTTCTGGATATGGTGGAAAAGGCCAGATAGCTGAAAAGGGACTGCGTTAAGAATATGGACTATGGACCGCCGGTTGAGTGTCCGGTTCGGAAGAGATTCCGGGCCGTGCGCTTACCCCGGCGGTTTTTTGTACTTTTAAACATATGGATTTCCGGCAGGCGCTGTGGTAAAATTTTCAGTATACATACAGAAAGCCAAAGTGAGGCAGCTGCAGGAAAGGAGGAGGCGTCATGGTGTTAAAACGGGAGGCGGCAGCATACAGGGCCTGGAAGGAGGGCGTGGTACACACGACTCTGAACCCGAAAGGGCCGGGCGCGGTGCGGATTCATCTGATTCCCCCGAAATACCGCCCCTTTGGAAAAAATCCTTATGCGATGATTTTAAATGGATATTACATTCTTCCTCTGGGATACTCCTGGGCGGTTCTCCTGGGGAATTTTATCCGTGAGGTGAACCGGTTTGACGGCCGTCCCATGGACGAAAAAGATATGGAAAAGGTCGTGACGGCGGCCGTGGAGAGAACGGGGAAGTCGTACCGGGTGCCTGAGGAACAGCTGCGCGGCGATCTGGAGGAAATGCTGGCCATGCTTTACGGCGTCGCCTGCGGAGAGGAACCCTCCGGGGAGATCGAACCGCTGTCCCTGCGGGAGTATGCGCCCCACATGACGGCGCCCCACCGGATGGATCTGATGGTGAGCGCCATGATTAAGGCGGACGGAGGCTGGAACTGTAATTTACAGTGCCGCCACTGTTACGCCGCCGGACAGCCGGAGGCAGAGGGAAAAGAGCTTAATACGGAACAATGGAAGAAAATTATCGACAGGCTGAAAAGCGCCGGTGTGCCGCAGGTTACCTTTACGGGCGGAGAACCGACGCTGCGCAGGGACTTAGCGGAGCTGGTGGAGTACTCGCGGTGGTTTGTGACACGCCTCAATACCAATGGAATCCTGCTTACGCCGGATTTATGCCGGGAGCTTTACGAGGCCAGCCTGGACAGCGTACAGATCACGCTTTATTCCTGGGACAGCGGGATTCACGATTCCCTTGTCGGCCGGAAAGGCGGCTTTCACGGAACCACAGAAGGCATCCGGAATGCATTAAACGCAGGGCTTAATGTCAGTGTGAATACACCGCTGTGCAGGGACAACCAGGATTATGGGAAGACTCTGGCATTTTTAAACGGACTGGGGGTCCGGTATGTCACCTGCTCCGGGCTGATCGAGACCGGCAACGCCTCCTCCGGCGGCTCAGTCTCCAGCCAGTTGTCCGTCAGGGAGATGGGAGAGATTCTGACAGCGGCGGCGGAAATATGCCGGGAAACGGGGATGGAGATCGGTTTTACGTCACCCGGCCGGGCGGAGGTGAAGCTCTTAAAGCGGCTGGGAATACCGGTGCCCATGTGCGGCGCCTGTCTGTCCAACATGGCCGTGACACCCGACGGGCTGGCCGTTCCGTGTCAGAGCTGGCTGGGCGGTGTGGTTCTGGGGGATATGAAAAAAGATTCCTGGAAAAGCATCTGGAACCATGCAATGTGCAAGAAAATCCGGGCCATGGGGGAAGAGGAAAGCCTGTTCTGCCCGCTCCGAACCGGGAAATCCGAAAAGGGTGGTGAAACGTAATGGCCAAAGCGAGGGCAAAAGCAGAGGAAGAGGAAAAGAAAAAACTGAAAAAAGAGAGAATCCGGAAAGCCCTGATCCTGGCGGCCATCGGTCTGGCCGTACTGATCATTTATCTGATTATCGCCTGTATGCCGTTAGATGAGATGACGGACTACCGTGTTCACGTGACGCCCCAGGACGATGGAAGCCTGGAGATTACATACAGCTATGAGTGGAAGGTCTTAAACGATTCAAAGGAGGGACCTCTCAGCTGGGTGAAGCTGGGCATGGCGAATCCCAACTATGTGGTGAAGGAATTTGGCGGAGCGGCCGGTGGAATCCGTTACCAGCCGTCAGAATCTTCTGAGAATCCCATGCTGGAGCTGAATCTGGACCGGTCCTATTACAAGGGGGAGACGGCCAGCTTCTGGTTTACGGTACACCAGAGAAATATGCTGTGTGAGAACAGCGCCGACCCGGAAGAGCCATTTTACGATTTCACACCGGGCTGGTTTGATGAAATGCGTGTGAAGCACTACGAGTTTACCTGGGAGCAGAGGCGGAATATCCTGACCCACAACGCGGACCGGACGGAAGACGGAGACCTGGTGTGGGAGGGGAGCCTGAAAAAAGGGGAGAGCAGACAGATGAAGCTGACCTGCGCCCTGGAGGGCTTCCGGCGGCCGGAGCTGGTTGTCTGGAGGGAGTACCGCAATGGCGTGGAGGGGGACAGCCCCATCGGCGGTGCCATTACCATCGTTCTGTTTTTCGGTGCGCTGTGCGCCGTATTCGGCTTCCTGGGGGATTCCGACCAGAGCCATTACAACGGAGGACGCGGCTATCACGGCTATCACGGCCCACGAAGCGGGGGAGGCGGCTGTGCGTGCGCCTGCGCCTGTGCGGGCTGTGCGTGTGCCTGCGCCTGCGCGGGCGGCGGAAGAGCCGGATGCAGCAAGAAGGATTTCTATCATACGACAGATAAAAAAGAAGAGAAATAGCGGGAAAAGCCTAAAAAATTTTTAGAATTTGAATAAAAATGTGGGAATCGGGGTAAGATATAGCAAACCGGCTCCCCTTTTTTTGTACTAAAAAATGTACAAAAACCCGCAATTTGTATACCATCCAATATTATCCAGTAAAATTTACGTACATAATAGACAAAATCAAAATTTTTAGGTATAATACCATGTATATGTGCAAAATGCAGAAAGCAGGTGGATTCATGCGCCATAAAAAGAGCGTGATGAGGAATATGATGATGGTTACCCAACTGGGTCTCAGCGTCATGGTGCCTGTGTTTGTCTGTATTCTTGCCGGCAGCTGGATTGACCGGCATGCCGGGACGAACCTGACGATCTTTTTGATGTTTCTGGGATTTCTGGCAGGCGGATGGAACGGCTACAAGGTAGCTATGACGACGCTTCGGATGAATGAACAGGAAGAGAAAAAAGAGGATCAGGAGGCACGTCGGGAGCAAATGGGAGAGCCGCGTCCGCCGGTGCATAAGCCGAAGCAGAAGAGCCGCGTAAGGAGACATGAGGATGATGAAAAGCTTTAGAAAACAGGAGGATTTGTGAATTGGGGAAGGAAACAAAGAATCTGGTGCTTGAGGTTTCATCCGGAATCGTGATTTTTACCGTGGCAGCCATGCTGGTTGCGCTTATTGTGTATCCGAAGCCGTCGGTTTTTGCCGGGCTCCTGCTGGGGATGGTCCTGGCTCTTGCCATGTTTTTTTCCATGGCGGAGGTGCTGGACCGCTCCATGAAGACGGAAGATTCGAAAACTGTCCAGAAAAGGACGGTGATCAGTTCGGTCATCCGCTATGTCGTGCTTTTTGCTGTTCTGGTTATCGTCGTGGTCTGGTTTCCGGATCAGGTCAATGCGGTTGCCCTAGTAATCGGAGTCCTAGGACTCAAGGCTGGTGCATATCTGCAGCCGGTTATACACAGGATCGTGTCACGTGGGAAAAAAGAGGAGTAATTTTCGTGGACAGGAGCCGGTGTGATCAAGTAAGAAAGGAGGCTTAAGCGTATGGGCATAGCTAGTGCCAATAATGTGGACTTTATGATCAAGGGCGTTTTCAAGTTTCAGGCATTCGGCCAGGAACTCTGGGTAACAACGACCGAGATCGGTTTAAGTATCGTGACCATTGTCATATTGCTGATCGCAATTGTAACCAATGTTAAGATGAAAAAAGCGACGGAAGTACCGGGCACATTCCAGAATATCATGGAATTCGCAGTAGAGACGCTTGATAACATGGTAAACGGCACAATGGGGCATAATGCGAAAAAGTTCGTTAACTATATCGGAACTATATTTATTTTCATATTGTTCTGCAATATTGGCGGCTTATTTGGACTCAGAACACCAACAGGAGACTTTGGTGTAACGTTTATGCTGGGTATCTTCACATTCTGCATTACACAGTATCAGGGTATTAAAAACCACGGAATCGGTCATCTGACGAGCATGTTCAAACCGTTCCCGATCCTATTCCCGATTAACTTGATCGGAGAGATTACAAATCCACTGTCTCAGGCGCTTCGTCTGTTCGGTAATATGATGTCAGGCGTTGTAATCATGGGATTGTGGTACGGCATGATGCCAATCTTTGTAAAAATTGGTATCCCGTCATTTTTACATGTATATTGTGACCTGTTCTCGGGATGTATACAGACATATGTATTCTGTATGCTGACCATGGTATATGTCAATGATAAGATGGATTAACAGGGATTGTTTTCACAATCAAAAAGCGCAGGAGCGCGTAATACAAAATTGATTTCAGGAGGAAATTATCTATGAACGGAATTTCAGGACAGGATTTTATCTTAGGTTGTTCAGCAATCGGTGCGGGCCTTGCGATGATCGCAGGTATCGGACCTGGTATTGGACAGGGTATCGCAGCAGGACACGCAGCAGCAGCAGTAGGCCGCAATCCGGGCGCGAAGTCTGATATCACATCTACCATGCTTTTAGGTCAGGCCGTTGCCGAGACAACGGGTCTTTACGGTTTCGCTGTCGCTGCTATCCTTATGTTCTTAAAGCCATTCAGCTAAAGAGAAGAACGGATAAGAATAGAGAGCGAGAGGAGGCGAAACCTTGGAACGATTATTGGGATTTGACCCACAGCTGCTTTTCGATGCGTTTGTGACGGGCATTAACGTCTTTATCCTGTTTTTCGCGTTATCCTATCTGCTGTTCAACACCGTGCGTGACGTCCTGGAGAGAAGAAGACAGAAGATCGCCGGAGAACTGAAGTCCGCTGCTGATGACAAAGAAGCTGCAAGAGCCATGAAGGAAGAGTACCAGACACGGCTTACCAGCGTAGGTAAAGAGGCGGAACAGATATTAGAGGATGCGAGAAAGAGAGCAAAACAGCGCGAAGCAGAAATACTTACAGAAGCCAGGGAAGAAGCGAACCGCATTATTGAGAGGGGTAACCGCGAAGTAGAGCTGGAGAGAAAGAAAGCGCTTGACGATATGAAGGAACAGATCATATCCATCGCTTCTGTCATGGCCGGCAAGGTTGTGGCTGCGTCCATTGATACAACGGTATCGGATGCCCTGATTGAGGAAACTTTGAAAGAGATGGGTGAGAGCACATGGCAAAGCTAGTATCAAAAGTATACGGCGACGCATTGTTTGAAGAGTCCATCGAAAAGCAGAGTGTCGACACCCTGTTTCATGAGGTGAAGGCGCTGCTTGCCATTTGGCGGGAGAACCGGGAACTGGCGGAACTTCTGGATAATCCAAAGATTGTGAAGGAAGAGAAGATCGGTATCATAACGAATATCTTCGCCGGCCGGGTGTCAGACGATCTGATGGGTTTTCTGGCAGTCATTGTCGACAAGGGCAGACAGAAGGACATTCCTGCAATCTGCACGTATTTTATCGATACGGTCAAAGAATATAAGAAAATCGGCGTGGCCCATGTGGCGAGCGCCGTGGAATTAAAGAGTGAACAGAAAGCCATGATCGAACAGAGGCTTTTAGAAACCACGGAGTACGTGGAGTTTGAGATGGAGTATTCGGTGGACCCGTCCTTAATCGGCGGTCTGGTTATCCGGATCGGAGACCGCGTCGTGGACTCCAGCATTAAAACGCAGATTAACGAGCTGCACCGCAGCTTGTCAAAACTGCAGTTATCGTAACAAATAGAAAGATAGAAGGAAGGTGCAAACCTTAATGAATTTAAGACCAGAAGAGATCAGTTCTGTCATCAAGGAACAGATTGAAAGATATTCTACAAAGCTGGAAGTCTCTGATGTTGGTACAGTCATTCAGGTAGCGGACGGAATTGCACGTATCCACGGTCTTGAGAACGCCATGCAGGGTGAACTTTTAGAGTTCCCGGGAGAGATCTACGGCATGGTACTCAACCTGGAAGAGGATAACGTGGGCGCCGTTTTACTCGGTGCCGGAGATATCAGCGAGGGCGATACCGTTAAGACGACCGGCCGCGTGGTGGAAGTTCCTGTCGGCGATGCGATGACCGGCCGCGTGGTGAACGCGCTGGGACAGCCGGTAGATGGCAAGGGACCGGTCCAGACAGATAAATTCCGTCAGATCGAGCGAGTTGCTCACGGCGTAATTGACAGAAAATCAGTAGACACGCCGCTTCAGACCGGTATCAAGGCGATCGACGCCATGATCCCCATCGGAAGAGGACAGCGTGAATTAATTATCGGCGACCGTCAGACAGGTAAGACGGCGATTGCCATTGATACCATCATCAACCAGAGGGGCCAGGGCGTTCACTGTATCTATGTGGCCATCGGCCAGAAGGCTTCTACGGTTGCTACCATTGTTAAGACTCTTGAGGAGTACGGCGCTATGGATTACACCACCATCGTGGTATCTACGGCTTCCGACTTGGCTCCTCTTCAGTATATTGCTCCATACTCCGGATGCGCCATCGGCGAGGAGTGGATGGAGAACGGCGAGGACGTGCTGGTTGTTTACGATGACTTGAGTAAACATGCGGCGGCTTACCGTACCCTGTCCTTACTGCTCAAGAGACCACCGGGACGTGAGGCATATCCGGGCGATGTATTCTATCTCCATTCAAGACTTTTAGAGAGAGCAAGTAAGCTATCCGACGCTTTAGGCGGCGGCTCCTTAACGGCTCTTCCGATTATTGAGACTCAGGCAGGTGACGTTTCGGCCTATATTCCGACAAACGTTATCTCTATTACTGACGGCCAGATTTATCTGGAGACAGAGATGTTCAACTCCGGCTTCCGTCCGGCTATCAACGCAGGTCTGTCCGTATCCCGTGTAGGCGGCGCGGCTCAGATCAAGGCGATGAAGAAGATTGCCGCTCCCATCCGTGTGGAGCTGGCTCAGTACCGCGAGCTTGCAAGCTTTGCCCAGTTCGGCTCAGAGCTTGACAAGGAGACCACGGAACAGCTGGCACAGGGCGAGAGAATCAAGGAAGTGTTAAAGCAGGGCCAGTATCAGCCGATGCCGGTAGAATATCAGGTCATGATTATTTTCGCGGCAACCAGAAAACTGCTGCTTGACATTCCGACTCACCGCATTCTTGATTTTGAAAGGGCATTATTCAGCTTTATCGACAGCAAATATCCGCAGATTCCGGCTTCCATCCGTGAGACGAAGCAGATTACCGAGGAGACGGATGCACTGCTGACGAAGGCGATTAACGAGTGTAAAGCGGAGGCTTATTAAAGGCAGGTGAAGAATCATGGCATCCATGAGGGATATCAAACATAGAAAAGAAAGTATTCAAAGCACCGAGCAGATTACGAAAGCCATGAAGCTTGTATCCACCGTGAAGCTGCAGAAGTCCAGAGCGAAGGCGGAAGAATCAAAACCGTATTACGACCTGATGTACGATACCATCTGTTCCATGCTGCGCAAATCCGGCAGTATTGAGCACAAGTATTTAAAGGCGGGAGACTCGAAGAAGAAGGCGGTAATCGCCATCACATCCAACCGTGGACTGGCGGGCGGTTATAACAACAACATCGTCAAGCTGGTAACGGGCACGGAGGGACTCACTCCGGAGAACACCGTCATCTATGCAATCGGCCGTAAGGGAAAGGATTCCTTTGTGAGAAAAGGCTATGCGATCGCCGAGGACTATTCCGAGGTTATCAATGAGCCGATCTACCGCGACGCGGCGGATGTGACTGCGGAACTTCTGGATGCGTTTGGTCAGAACCAGATCGGTGAAATCTATCTGGCTTACACTTCATTCAAAAATACGGTGACCCATATTCCGACGCTGAAGAAGCTGCTTCCCGTGGAAGCCGGCAAAGACAGCGAAAAGACGGACCTGGTGCTCATGAACTACGAACCGAATGAAGATCAGGTGCTGGATTCCATCATTCCGAAATATATGAGCAGCTTGATTTATGGCGCGCTTTTAGAGGCTGTGGCAAGTGAGAACGGCGCTCGAATGACAGCCATGGATTCTGCGACGAATAACGCGGAAGAGATGATTGAAGAACTTGGTTTGGCATACAACCGTGCAAGACAGGGCTCCATTACTCAGGAGCTTACCGAGATCATTGCAGGTGCCAATGCGATATCATAGGCATGCAGCTGAATCGAATTTCATTATAAAATAAAGGAGAAACAAGATGGCAGAACAAAATATTGGTAAGATCACCCAGATCATCGGTGCCGTACTGGATATCAAGTTCAGCCAGGGCAGGCTTCCGAGCATCAATGATGCGATCGACATCACGATGAAAAACGGAAACCGCCTGGTTGTGGAAGTATCCCAGCACCTTGGCGATGATACCGTAAGATGTATCGCCATGGGTTCGACCGATGGACTGGTGCGTGGTATGGAAGCCGTCGCAACGGGTGCGCCGATCACGATACCGGTCGGTGAAGAGACCCTGGGACGTATCTTTAACGTACTGGGTGATCCCATCGATAATAAACCAAAGCCGGTAGTGAAAGAGTACTTACCGATCCACAGACCGGCTCCTACATTTGAAGAGCAGTCCACAGAGACCGAGATCCTGGAGACAGGTATTAAGGTAGTCGACCTTCTCTGCCCCTATCAGAAGGGCGGTAAGATCGGTCTGTTCGGCGGCGCCGGTGTAGGTAAAACCGTATTAATTCAGGAGCTGATTCGTAACATCGCCACAGAGCACGGCGGATATTCCGTATTCACCGGCGTTGGTGAGCGTACCCGTGAGGGCAACGACTTATACTATGAGATGCAGGAATCAGGCGTTATCAATAAGACGACCATGGTGTTCGGACAGATGAACGAGCCGCCGGGAGCCCGTATGAGAGTCGGACTGACCGGACTGACCATGGCAGAGTATTTCCGTGACCAGGCAGGAAAGGACGTCCTCCTGTTCATCGACAATATCTTCCGTTTCACGCAGGCCGGTTCCGAGGTTTCTGCTCTGCTTGGCCGTATGCCATCCGCGGTTGGATACCAGCCGACCCTGCAGACGGAGATGGGCGCTCTTCAGGAGCGTATTACATCGACAAAGAACGGTTCCATCACATCCGTACAGGCTGTTTACGTGCCGGCCGATGACTTGACTGACCCGGCTCCGGCAAACACATTCGCCCATCTGGATGCGACCACCGTTTTAAGCCGTGCGATCGTAGAGCTTGGTATCTATCCGGCTGTAGATCCGCTGGATTCCACCTCCCGTATCTTAGACCCGCGTATCGTGGGTGAAGAACACTACAAGGTAGCCCGCGGCGTGCAGGAAGTACTTCAGAAGTATAAAGAGTTACAGGATATCATCGCCATGCTGGGTATGGATGAGCTTTCAGAAGAGGATAAGCTTACCGTTTCCCGTGCGAGAAAGATTCAGAGATTCTTATCCCAGCCGTTCTTCGTGGCAGGACAGTTTACCGGTCTGGAAGGCCGTTACGTTCCGCTTGCTGATACGATTCAGGGATTCAAGGAGATTCTGGAAGGCAAACATGACGATATTCCTGAAAGCTATTTCTTAAATGCAGGTAGTATGGATGATGTTCTTGCCCGTGTGAAATAGGGGGTGGGAATATGGCTGATTTATTCAAACTGCATGTGATTACTCCCGAGCGGAGATTTTACGATGGAGAAGCTTCCATGGTGGAACTTACGACAACGGAGGGGGACATCGGTGTATACAGAAATCATATCCCGCTGACAGCTATCGTGGCTCCCGGAGTCTTAAAGATTCACGAGGAGGGCGAGGTTAAGGAGGCGGCTCTGATATCCGGATTTATTGAGATTCTCCCGGAGAGAATCACCATTATGGCCGAAGTGGCCGAGTGGCCGGATGAGATCGATGCCAACCGTGCGGAGGAAGCGAGAATCCGTGCGGAGCGCCGCTTGAAGGAAGAGAGCGGTGAAATTGATACCATGAGGGCGGAACTGGCACTCAGAAGAGCGCTTGTAAGACTTTCCCTCAGAAAATAGGATTGATGAGAATGGACTGGTGTCCGATACGTGATGTGTCGGATGCCGGTCTCTTTATTTTACTGCCGCAGGTTACAGAAGTTGGAATATTTTAGTAATTTATTCTTAATTTGAAATTATTCCACAGCTATGGTACACTGATATCAGCAAACGGTTACACCGTTTATTATTATGATATGAGTCAGGGGATTACAAAAGATGGGGCATCAGAAACCGGTTCAGTGCTGCCGTTTTCTTTTTTATGTTACCGCAGCGGTCTGCATGGGGCAGATGCTTTCGTTTGCTTCGGCGGCCTCGCCCATATCCGATGCGGAGCGGCAGAAAAAGGAAGCGGAGGAGAGGTATGAGGCGGTAAACGGGGAAGCGGAGGAACTGGAGAAGAAAAAAGGGGAAGCCGCGGTGCAGGCGGGCCAGCTGGATCAGGAGCTGACAGACTTGCTGACCGATATGGACTTGCTGGAGACAGATATATCCGATATGACGCGGCAGATTGAGAAAGAGGAAGAGGAATACCAGAAGGCGGAGGAAAAGCGGAAGCGTCAGTACGAGATACTGAAGAAGCGGATCCAGTACATTTATGAAGAAGGCGATGTCACCTATCTGGACATCCTTCTGAAAGCGAAAACCATTGGCGATGTGATCAATGGGAATGAGTATTTTCAGCAGCTCTATGAGTATGACAGGAAGCTGATTACAGAGTATGAGAAGACGAAGAACGATGCGCTGGGCCGGAAGGAAGTTCTGGAGGAGCGGCAGTCGGAGCTTCAGAGCTTAAAACAGGAATATGGAGTCCGGGAAAAGACGCTTCGGATCATGATTACGAAAAAAAGGGCGGAAGAGTCTGATTTCGACCGCAGACTCAGGGCGGCGAGGGCGGAAGCCGGCAGCCAGGCTGAGATTATAAGGAAGAGGACGGAGGAGATCCGGCTTCTTCAGAAGGAAGAGGAAAGAAAGCGGGAAGAGGAACGCAGGGTGGAAGAGGAATGCAGGGCGGAAGAGCAGAACAGCGGCCCTGGAAGGATCAGGAGCACGGGTGGTTCGGAATTCGGACGGAATGTCGCGGACTACGCACTGCAGTTTATCGGGAATCCCTATGTGTGGGGCGGCACCAGCCTGACCTCAGGAGCGGACTGCTCCGGGTTCGTTCAGTCTGTCTACCGCCACTTCGGTGTTTCTATTCCGAGAACGTCCGCCGAGCAGGCCGGTTTTGGCAGAGAAATTGCATATGAAGAGATGGAACCGGGAGATCTGGTCTGTTATCCGGGCCATGTAGCCATGTATATCGGAGGCGGCAGAATTGTTCACGCGCGCTCGGCAAAAGCGGGAATCCGGGTGGATGACAACCCGGCGTACCGCACGATTGTGTCGATTCGGAGGCCATGGTAGGCGCTCCGCGGAGAGCGGATTAAGGGAGAGTATAAAAAAGAGAAGAGTTTAAACAAATGAAATGAGCAGGGGGAAAACAAGATGAGATACAAGAACAAATCCGGCAGACTGTGGCAGCTTCTTGCCGCTATAACGATCATGGCAGCCGGTTTTTCCATGGTTGCATACGCAGAAGAGGCAATCAAAACCGTGTCGGTCACTGTCACCTCTTCGGTGGAAGCGGATGCCGATGAGGGAACGGTTTCGGCCACATCAAACAGCTCAAAGTACCGGGTGGTATCGTGTGATTTCGCAAATTCCAGGGGAAGCTGGAAGGCGGGAGAGACTCCGAAGGTAAACATCAGGCTGGAGGCGGAGGAAGGATATTATTTCAACTCCATTAATGCCGGAAAGGCCACAGTAAAGGGCGCTGTCTATTCGTCGGCAAAGAAGGAGACGGACAACCATTCCCTGATACTGTCGGTAAAACTGAAGGGCGTGAAAGGAACGCTGGGAACCGTAGAGAGCGCTTACTGGGAGTCGACACCACTGGGCAAGGCGAGATGGAGCAAGGTGGAAAATGCTCCGGCCTACGAAGTAAAGCTTTACTGCGGAGACAGCATGGTGTACCGGGTGGAAAAGACGTCCTCCACCAATTATGACTTCTTCTCCCAGATGACGACGCGGGGCGATTACTATTTCAAAGTGAGAGCTGTGGCGAAGACGGAGTCGGAAGCGGATTATTTAAAGGCCGGAGAGTGGACGGAATCCGATAATCAGGAGATTACAAAACGGGATGCCGAGGCAGCGGAGACAAGGAAGCCCTCCGGACACGGCAGCTCGGGAAACAGCAGCCAGGGACCTGGGCAGGGAGACGGCCCCGGTTCCCAGAATCCCGGATGGGCACAGGACAGGAATGGCTGGTGGTACCGGAACGCGGACGGAACGTACCCGGTAAACAGCTGGCAGTTAATCAATGATAAATGGTATTTATTTGACATGGGCGGCTACATGCTGACCGGATGGCAGACGAAGAACGGCCGGGAATATTACCTGACGACCAACGGCGACATGGTGACCGGATGGTTCCAGTACAACCGGGTATGGTATTATCTGGACCCGCAGGTGGGAAAAGTGTCCGGCGGATGGCTTCAGCAGGGCGACGACTGGTATTACATGAATCCGGACGGCAGCATGGCAGTTGGCTGGATCCGCTATAAGGAAAACTGGTACTATCTGGATCCGGACAGCGGACGGATGGTGAAGGACAGAGTCGTTGAAACGTATTACATTAATCCGGATGGTATCTGGATACCGTAGCAGACAGGAGGACAAGATATGTTACGCAGGTTAAGACGGGCTGCCGCGGCTGTTCTGGCGTGTGGCTTGCTGACGGCAGCGCTGCCGGGCGCTTCAGGCACAGCTCAGGCAGCGGTGAAAAATGAGACGAGAACACCGATCACTTCCGTGTCGATCAAGGTGCGTTCCGATGTGAAGGCTGACTACGATCTGGATGCGGCTACGGTCTATGTGACGACTGACAGCAATCTCTACACCATCGGAGCTTACACGTGGGTCAGCGGCAATAAGGAATACTGGGAACCGGGCGACGTGCCAAAGGTACAGATCGAGATCCATGCCAGAAGCGGCTGTTATTTCGAGAAGACCACAGGAGCGGGGAAGTTCCAGATCTCGGGAGCGACCTATGGCTCGGTAAAGCGCCAGAATAATAATGAAACACTCCTTCTTACTGTAAAACTGACGCCGGCCTCCGGCACACTGGATATTACGAACTCTGCGGAGTGGGTAGGCTATCCGCTGGGAAAAGGAACCTGGGAAGAGGTTCCCTACGCCGGAGCGTATGAACTGAAGCTGTACCGCGATGGCCAGATGATTCAGGGCGTGGCAAAAGTCAACGCCACTACCTATGATTTCTATCCCTTTATGACCCAGGCGGGCCGCTACCAGTTCCGTGTCCGTGCAATCCCGAAGGATACGGAGGAACAGGGTTACATAACCAGCGGTGACTGGGTATATTCCGATGAACAGGATATCGATGACGACCAGACGTACAGCCTGGGAGCGGGCAGGCAGAATGCAAATCTGACACCGGCTAACATCGGATGGGTGAAGAATTCCGACGGTTGGTGGTACCGCAACGCGGACGGAAGCTATCCTGCAAATACGTGGCAGAACATCGGCGGTTTATGGTATCTGTTCGATTACGATGGTTACATTTTAACCGGATGGCAGATGAAAAATGGCAAATATTATTACATGGACAGCAACGGGGCGATGCAGACCGGCTGGTTCCAGGATAACCGGAAGTGGTATTACCTGGCGGCCGACGGAAGCATGCAGACCGGCTGGCTGACGCTGGACGGCAATACTTACTACTTCGACAGCGACGGAAGCATGCACACCGGATGGCTCCTGGACAACGGAAAATGGTATTACTTCGCACCGGATACCGGAATGATGGTGCGCGGGACGAGCGTCGGCGGCTACTACCTGAACTCTGACGGAGTCTGGGTTCATTAAGAAATGATTACAAACCACTGTATTTTATGGCTGAAACAGAAAACTGCCATAAAATATGGTGGTTTTTTGGTATCTTTTTATGGCTGCAAAAGATGCCTCACAATTTTTGTGTGAAATAAAAAATTGCATTTTTAATTTGGCAGCTGATGGAAAGTTATGGAAAAACGTAAGAATTATTACAAAAACAGACTTTTTTCTTAAGTTTTAAGTTGACGTAACGATATTAAAAAGTTATACTAAAAATAACCAAATTTTGTAACCAAAAGCAAAATAAGAGGGGTGCTTGGAGGGGGAAATATGTTTATAGTACCAATTACGAGGCTGGAAGGAGTTTCATCTTTGGAGGAGATGAAAAAACTTGACAAGACCCCGCAGAAACAGGTGAAAAACAGTTTTCAGAATATATTGACGGACGCGGTAAAGGAAGCGGATCAGGCAGTAAAAGATACCAGAGAAATGGACGTGAAGCTTGCTGCCGGACAGATCGATAATTTACATACAGCCCTGATTCAGGCAGAACAATCCGCTGCTGCAATTGAGTTTACGACCCAGCTGACCAGTAAGGCAGTCAGTGCGTACACTCAGATTATGGGAATGCAGATCTAAAATAACAGAAAGATAGCAGTGGTGGAACTATGGGTATGAAAGAAAAAGTAAAAACGGCAGTCGACGGCAATGGTACGGTCGGCCGTCTTTTGGGCAGCAAAAAAAAGAAAGCTGCGGCAGCGGGGATACTGGCAGCGGTTATTATCGCACTGGCAGCGGCAATCCTGTTAAATACGAATAAAGATGGGGAATACGTGGTGCTCTTCCCCGGTATTTCAAGAGAAGAGAATAACGAGATACTCGCAGTGCTGAACGGTCGTGGAGTCGGCGCGAAGAGAAATGCAGAAGGAGAAGTGACGGTTCCGGAAAACCAGGTCGGTGACATTATGCTTGATATGTCAGAACTGGGATATCCGAAAACGGCACTTCCTTTTGACATTTTTTCGGATAATATGGGTTTTACAACGACAGAATTTGAAAAGCGCCAGTATCTTCTGTTAAACCTTCAGGACAGAATTGAGCGGACACTGAAGGACATGAACGGCATCAAGAACGCCATAGTGACGTTAAATGTATCCGACGACAGCAACTACGTGTGGGATGATCAGGGGGCTGACAGTACAGGCGCTGTCTCCCTGACACTGATGCCCTCCTGTGAGTTGTCACCGGAGAAAGTGGGCGCAATCAAGAACCTGATTGCCAACAGCGTTCCCAGGCTTCTGCCGGAGAACGTGACCGTAGTCAACGCTGAGACCATGCAGGAGATGGTATCCGACGATGTGGGCGGTCTGACCAGCTACGGTCTGGGCCGTCTGGATTTTGAGACAAAGGTGGAGAAGCGGCTTCAGGATAAGATCATGAACGTGCTGACTCTTGCGTATCCCCCGGGACAGATTCGCGTATCTGCTACTGTAGTCATCGATTACGATAAGATGATCACCGAGGACCTGCAGTATGAGCCTCAGGACAACGGTCAGGGCGTGGTGGATCACTATAAGTCGGGGCAGTCGGTAAACGGCCAGGGCGGAGGCGCCGGCGGTGTGGCCGGGGAAGAGAATAACACGGATATTCCGACTTATGGCGCGGCAGGAACCGGCGGAGCCAATGGGGCTAACGGCGATTACTACCGCGATGTGGATTATCTGGTTGGCTATATTAAGAAACAGATCGAGAAAGACAACGTGAAGCTGCAGAAGGCCACCGTGGCCATCACAGTGAATGACAATAATCTGACGGAGTCGAAGAAGCAGCAGCTGATTGACGCGGCGTCGAAGGCTGCCAATATCGCACAGGAAGACATTGTGGTATCCAGCTTCCAGCAGATTGCGTCGGAGAAAACTCCGGAACCGGAAAAACCGGTGATTCCGGTGACGGCTCCGGGAGTCGGGGGAATCGATCCGCGTGTGCTGGTGGCGGGAGCTGCGGCCGGCGTTTTCCTATTCCTCGTGCTTCTGTTCCTCATTTTACGCCACAGAAGAAAGAAACAGAGAAAAGAAGACCAGGAGCTTTTCGGACCGTTTGAGGGAGATGCTTTTGATCTGGACAGCGACATTGCAGAACGCGCCGAAGAGCGCGCAGTGGAGAACCAGATTGCCGACGTTCCGGTAAAACCCCAGGATCCGGTGAATCAGGTTCGTTCCTTTGCAGAGGACAATCCAGAGATTATCGCATCCATGATAAGTACCTGGCTGAAGGAGGAGAAGAAGTAATATGCCGGCAGAAGAAAGAAGACCAGCAGAAAAAGCTGCGGCCGTCATATCCATGCTCGGTACGGAACGGGCCTCCGAGGTGTTCCGGTATCTGACAGAGAATGAAGTGGAACAGCTGTCCATGGAGATTACGAGACTCCCTCACCTGGCACCGGATGAGATGGAGGATATTGCCAAGGACTTTTATAATTGTTGTGTGACGGAAAAGGTGATTACCGAGGGCGGAAAAGACTATGCCAAGGAAGTGCTGGAAAAAGCATTTGGCCAGCAGCAGGCCAGAAATTTGATGGACCGGGTCAGTAAGGCGCTTAAGACCAAGGCATTCAGTTTTATCAGAAAAGTGGATTATAAGACCCTGATGACTGCAATACAGAACGAGCATCCGCAGACGCTGGCGCTCATACTGTCATACGCCACGCCGGAGCAGGCGTCCAAGATCATCGCCAATCTGCCCCAGGAGACACGGGTGGATGTGGTGGAGCGCATCGCGGGCATGGACCGGGCTCTGCCGATGGCAATCAAGATCGCGGAAGAGGTGCTGGAGAAGAAGATCGGCTCCTCATCTTCGGAGGAAACCATGGAGGTGGGCGGACTCAACTACATCGCCGACATTATGAACCATGTGGACCGCAGCACGGAGAGAGATATTTTTGACGAACTGAACTTAAAGAATCCCCAGCTTGCCGAGGATGTGCGCAAGCTGATGTTTGTATTTGAAGATATCGCATACCTGGATCCGCTGTCTATCCAACGCTTCTTAAGAGAGACAGATTCCAAGGATCTGGCGGTTGCGTTAAAGGTGTCCAACAAGGATGTGATGAGTGCAATTTTTGCCAATATGTCCAACCGTATGAGAGAATCCATACAGAGCGACATGGAGTACCTGCATAATATTCGCATGAGCGACGTGGAAGAGGCGCAGCAGAGAATCGTGGCTGTGATCCGCCGTCTGGAGGAAGAGGGCGAGATCGTAATCTCCAAGGATGGAAAGGATGAGATCATTGTATAGGGTAATCAAGTCCGGACAGACGGTGCTGGGGGAAGGTAGAGTTCCTGCCTATCAGATGACCCGCTCCGAGACCGCCCAGGCGGAGGAGATAAGCGGGGAACCGGGGAACACGGCCAGAGAAGCCGCGGATGGAGCGGTGCCCCGTTATGCACTGATATCCGAACAAAAGAGAAAGATTCTGGAACATGCCAGAAACCAGGCAGAACAGTCTGCTGCCCGGATTTTAGAGGACGCTTACGCCCAGCGGGATAAGATTGTGAACACCGCCCTGACAGAAGCGGAACGGCTGAAGCAGCAGGCAGAGGAACACGGCTATGAAGACGGGATAAACCGGGCCGAAGCGGACATATCCGATGGGCTCAAAAAGATTGGACGGTCCGTTGAACAGGTGGGACGCCTGCTGGAAGAGCACTCGGAGGAGATAAAGGCCAGAATTACAGAGATGGCCCTTGTGATCGCGGAAAAAATTCTGCAGAGAGAAGTAGGCGCCGGCGCAGAGGGACTGGCCGATTTAGTGGAGCAGGCTGTGATGTCGGAGCGGGATAAGAATGAGATCACCGTGCATTTATCGGACGACTCCATCGCTCTGGTGGAGGAACTGGAGAGACGTCTGGAACCATTGAGAGACAGAAGCGGCGGATACGTCCGCATCAGACCGGAACAGCAGCAGCCTGGCTATGTACAGATTGAGACGGAGGAAGGAATCGTGGACGCCTCCGTGTTTGTGCAATTGGAGAATTTAAAGCGGCAGCTGGCGGAATTGCTGAAATAGTGTGACAGGCGGCGCATAAGATGATAGAGAATGTGAGACAGGCGGTTCAGAACGCCAATTTGTATACATATCTGGGGAAAATAGACAAGATCGTAGGAACCACGGTGGAAGCTATGGGGCCTGCCTGCAGGATCGGGGATGTCTGTGCCATCGATGTCCCGGGAGACAATCCGCCGGTGAAGGCGGAGGTCGTGGGATTTCGTGAAAACAGGGTACTCCTGATGCCCTACGAGGAGACAGAAGGCATTGGGTACGGAAGCGCGGTCCGCAATACGGGGGAGCGTCTTCTCATACCGGTCTCCAATGAGCTGATCGGCCGTACCGTGGATGCCATGGGAATACCCATCGACGGGCAGGGGCCTTTGAGAGAAGTCGCTTATTATCCCATAACGGGAAAACGTTCCAACCCCATGGAGCGGCCCAGAATCGACACCGTGATCCAGATGGGAGTCAAGGCCATCGACGGCCTCTTAACCATCGGCAAGGGGCAGAGAATGGGAATCTTCGCCGGAAGCGGCGTGGGAAAGAGTACATTGATGGGCATGATTGCCAAGAATGTGAAGGCGGATGTCAATGTCATCGCGCTGGTTGGTGAGAGAAGCCGTGAGGTGGTGGAATTCATTAACCGGGATCTGGGAGAAGAAGGCTTAAAGCGCTCGGTTCTGGTAGTGGCTACCTCCAACCAGTCTGCGATGATGCGTTCCAAATGTACCATGACGGCTACTACAATCGCCGAGTATTTCAAGGATCAGGGCATGGATGTGCTTCTGATGATGGATTCCCTCACCCGGTACGCCATGGCGCAGCGGGAAGTAGGACTAAGTATCGGAGAACCGCCGGTAGCGAGGGGCTACACGCCTTCCATTTACTCGGAGCTTCCGAAGCTGCTGGAGCGCTCAGGCAATTTTGAGACAGGCTCCATTACCGGAATCTATACGGTTCTGGTGGAAGGCGACGACGCCAATGAACCGGTATCCGATACGGTGCGAGGGATTATCGACGGCCATATTATGCTGTCGAGAAAGGTGGCGACGCAGAACCGGTATCCGGCCATCGACATCTTATCCAGCGTCAGCCGTCTGATGAGCGACATTGTGATGCCGGAGCACAAAGCGGCGGCCGGAAAGATCCGAAAGCTTCTCTCGGTCTATGAGAGCAACATCGATCTCGTTTCCATCGGAGCGTATAAGAAGGGGACCAATAAGGAACTGGACGACGCGCTGATGAGAATTGATAAAATATATGAGTTTTTGCAGCAGAAGACGGATGAGAGCTTCACCCTTGATGAGGCCGTCATCCGTATGATCCAACTGACCGAATAGTGAGGTTCTTATGAAAAAGTTTGTATTTTCACTGGAGCGTATGCTGAATTTCCAGAGTCAGAATCTGGAAAAAGAGATGGGAATCTTAGGCAGGCTGACCGCAGAGCGGGATGCACTGGAAGCCCAAAAACGGGATATGGCAGAGAAGGCCGCAGGTGTGCAGGCGGATATAGCCAGGCGGGAGGCGGAGGGAACGACGATATTTATGCTGAAAGCCTGCTTCTCTATCCTGGAAAGTGCAAGGAACCAGCTGGAGGAGATGGAGGAGGAGCTGAGGCTTTTACAGGCAGGGCTGGAACGGCAGCGTCAGATCGTGACGGAGGCATCCAGAGAGGTAAAGAAGCTGGAAAAGCTGAAGGAAAAACAGTTAGAGGAATACCACCGCGGCGAAGCGAAGGAGCAGCAGGAGACCATAGCGGAGCATGTTGCGGGTAATTTCGTGCGGCGTGGTGCTTCCCAATAAATATGTCACAGAGTGAAAGGCGGTGAGAAGAGAATGAATATGGGAACAGCCATGAAGGCTGTGGGAACCGGCTGGAAGCAGTCTGGAACCACAGACAATGGAAAGGGCAGAGATGCAGGGAAAGCTGATTTTGCCAATACCTTCAGCGAGATGTTAAAGGCGGGAAAAAAGGCGTCAGAGTGCAGAAAACAGACACAGAATACGCAGAAGGCAGCGGAGGCGCAGAAGACCACAGACGCGCAGAAGATTACAGAGGCGCAGAAGATCAAAGACGCGCAGGCAGATCAGAGGGCGGCCGATACCGGAAATAACGCGGTGAAGGCGGAACCCTCCGGACAGGATGACACGGCAGTAAAGAAAACGCCGGAAAAGAAGCAGGAGCCGGAAAAAGCCGATGACAGAACCGTGCAGGCTGAAGCCGCAGCAGCGGCAGCCGCTCTGGAAGGTATGGCAGAGCAGGCGGCAGTTATGGCGGAAGACCCGGCCGAAGTAATGGTGAACGGTATGAACGCAGAAGATGGCGGACTGCTGGCGGTAACAGAGGCTGGAGGGATACTGGATCAAACAGCATCCACAACAGAGGCCGGAGCGGGACAGCGCCCCGGAAATGCGGAGGTTCAGCAGGCAGCAGCTGTAAACGCGGACACATTGGAAG
>OJKJ01000474.1_pt1 | contig 21869 bp, 19 predicted proteins | sample 1596491 | NCBI WGS metagenome assembly OJKJ01 (sample SAMEA4350160, study PRJEB24818) | metagenome | biome: human; feature: gut; material: faeces | place: Denmark | collected 2013-09 | reverse complement strand
ACCATACCGTATACACTCAGGGCCTCTCTCGATGCAAAATTTACGATGGCCGTTTCAGTATTTTCCATGTGGGTGTTCCGTATTGCGTTCGCATATCTCTTCGTGCGGATATTCCATTTGGGTGTAATGGGTGTATGGTATGGAATGTTTATTGACTGGATATTCCGGGCCGCAGTCTTTTCACTCCGGTTCCACGGACTCGAAAAACGGGCGGTTTCTGTCTCCTGAGAAAGAAATCGTATGATCAAAATATGTGAAAAATAAATGGTGTAAGTAGCCAACAAATAAGTACCCAACAAATAAGTATCCAATAAAACAGGATTGGAATCAAAACACAGGACATTTAAGAAATACATGTCATGCGTTCTGATTCCAATCCTGTTTTTTATCAAAAAAAATTCAATCCATTCAGCAGTCTATGGCTCATTCATTTTTCCATCGGAGTCCACGTAATAGCCGTCGATCACCTGATTGACAGCCATGAGTCCCAAGGTTCCGTCAGATTCTGGATTAAAGTAGTACCATTCCCCACCGATCTTATTCCAGCCGGTGACCAGGATGCCGGAGGGGTTAGTGTAAAACCAGCCTTTATAGTCAGGATCATAGATCCAGCCTGTCATCATGGCCCCCTCATGACTCCCTTTCTCCGGATTGAAGCGATACCAGTGGTTATTTATATAATTCCAACCGGTAACCAGATAGCCATCGGCACCAAAATAGTAGGAGTATCCCTGATATTCGGCCCAGGTGGAAGTAAAATAGTCAGGGTTCCCCTTATTGGCAAACCACCATCCATGATCGTCTTTTTCCCAGGTCCCGTTTAAAAAACGAGATTCGTCGGGGGTATGAGCAAAGCTTGTGATTGCTCCGGGCCCCACGCTAAAGAACAGGGAGCAAACCGCGAGCACGGCAATACTTTTGATCTTTATACTTTTGATTTTTATATTTTTAATCTTTATATAATGAGAATATAATTTCATTCTTTCCCTCTCCTTTTCTGTAAGACAACAGGTTTTTCATAAACTGTTAAGTAAATTATAAAGGATAGGAATTCAAAAGACAACAAGGCGGAAAAAAACGTAAGATTAATGTAAGAGCAGATAAATGCAATCATAAAAAAATTCTTGACATTGTATAAAACATCTGTTATAGTACATGTAGAACAATTAAAACAAATGCTTTGTATCTCCGGATAGGATGAGAAGGAGGATATTATGAACATTAATAAATTTACACAGAAGTCACTTGAGGCGGTGCAGAAATGCGAGAAGCTGGCCTATGAATACGGGAACCAGCAGATTGAGCAGGAACATTTGCTGTACAGCCTTTTAACCGTGGAAGACAGCCTGATTTTAAAGCTTATCACAAAGATGAACGTTCAGAAGGAACAGTTTTTAAATGAGGCTGCCCAGGCTATAGAAAAGCTGCCAAAGGTGAGTGGAGGCCAGCTCTATATCAGCAATGATTTAAACAAGGTATTGATCAGCGCCGAGGATGAGGCGAAAGCCATGGGAGACGAGTACGTTTCCGTGGAACATCTGTTTCTCGCCATGTTGAAGCAGCCTTCCAGAATGGTAAAGGAGCTGTTCCGTTCCTATGGAATTACGCGAGAGAATTTCCTTCAGGCATTGTCAACGGTCCGCGGTAATCAGCGGGTTGTGAGTGACAATCCGGAGGCGACGTACGATACACTGGAGAAGTATGGTTATGATATGGTGGAGCGTGCGAGAGACCAGAAGCTGGACCCGGTTATCGGCCGTGACAGCGAGATTCGTAACGTGGTAAGAATTCTTTCCAGAAAGACGAAGAATAATCCGGTTTTAATCGGGGAACCCGGTGTTGGTAAAACCGCAGTTGTCGAAGGCCTGGCACAGCGTATTGTGCGCGGTGATGTGCCTGAGGGCTTAAAGGATAAGAAGCTGTTTGCCCTGGATATGGGCGCTCTCCTGGCGGGGGCCAAGTACCGCGGAGAATTTGAGGAAAGGCTGAAAGCCGTTCTGGACGAGGTGAAGAAGAGTGACGGACAGATTATTCTGTTTATCGATGAGCTTCACACGATTGTGGGTGCAGGCAAGACCGAAGGATCCATGGATGCCGGCAATATGTTAAAACCGATGCTGGCCAGGGGCGAGCTTCATTGTATCGGTGCTACGACGCTCGATGAATACCGCCAGTACATCGAAAAGGACCAGGCGCTGGAGCGCCGTTTCCAGCCGGTTATGGTGGCGGAACCGACCGTGGAGGACACCATTTCAATCCTTCGTGGATTGAAGGAGCGGTACGAGGTTTACCATGGCGTGAAGATTACAGACTCGGCTCTGGTATCGGCGGCTACCCTTTCGGACCGCTATATCAGCGACAGGTTCCTTCCGGATAAGGCAATCGATCTGGTCGATGAGGCCTGTGCGATGATCAAGACAGAACTTGATTCCATGCCTGCAGAACTGGATGAACTGTCCAGAAAGATTATGCAGATGGAGATTGAGGAAGCGGCTCTTAAGAAAGAGACCGATCATCTGAGTAAGGACCGGCTGTCAGAGCTTCAGAAAGAACTGGCGGAGCTGCACGATGAATTTGCTGTTTCCAAGGCCCAGTGGGAGAATGAGAAATCCTCCGTAGAACACTTATCGACCCTGCGCGAAGAGATAGAGAATTTAAACCGGGAGATTCAGGACGCCAAACAGAAATACGATTTAAACCGTGCGGCAGAGCTGCAGTACGGAAGGCTGCCTCAGCTTCAGAAGGAGCTGGAGGAAGAGGAGGCCCGTGTCATGAGCCAGGATTTAAGCCTGGTGCATGAAAATGTGACGGAGGACGAGATTGCAAAGATCGTGTCCAAATGGACCGGCATTCCGGTTGCAAAGCTGACGGAGAGCGAGAGGAATAAGACGCTTCATCTCGATGAAGAGCTTCATAGGAGAGTGATTGGTCAGAACGAAGCGGTTGAGAAAGTGACCGAGGCTATTATCCGCTCCAAGGCGGGCATCAAGGATCCCACAAAGCCTATTGGTTCCTTCCTGTTTTTAGGACCCACCGGTGTGGGTAAGACGGAGCTTGCGAAAGCGTTGGCGGAGAGACTGTTTGATGATGAAAATAACATCGTCAGGATCGACATGAGTGAATACATGGAGAAACACTCAGTATCCCGTCTGATCGGGGCACCGCCAGGATATGTGGGATACGACGAAGGCGGCCAGCTGACAGAGGCCGTCCGCAGAAAACCGTATTCCGTTGTACTGTTTGATGAGGTGGAAAAGGCGCATCCGGATGTATTCAACGTCCTTTTGCAGGTGTTGGATGATGGACGTATTACCGATTCAACCGGTAAAACCGTAGACTTTAAAAATACAATCATTATCATGACCTCCAACATCGGTTCCCAGTACCTTTTAGATGGTATCGATGAGAGGGGCAGTATTACGCCGGAGGCCGAGGCCATGGTTATGAATGACTTAAGAGGCCATTTCCGTCCGGAATTTTTAAACAGGCTGGATGAGATTATTCTGTTCAAACCTCTTACCAAGGACAATATTGCAGGTATCATCGATCTCATGATCCAGGATTTAAACAGGCGGATCGGGGATAAGGAGTTGAAGATTGAACTGACTGATGCCGCGAAGCAGTTTGTGGTAGATCGGGGCTACGATCCGATTTACGGAGCCCGTCCGCTGAAACGGTATCTCCAGAAGCATGTGGAGACACTGGCCGCGAAGATCATCCTCGGAGACGAGGTGAGAGCCGGCAATACAATTGTGATCGATGTAGCAGAAAACGGAAACCAGCTGATCGCATATCCCGAATAAATTATTGCAGTCCAATACCCCGCAGATTTCTTTGGGGTATTGGATTTTCAGTGCGCCCGCCATAAAATATCTTTATTCACTGTGCGATAGAACATATCACGAATCTCATGCGCGTCCTGCGTCTGCCCCAGAATCCACATCAGTTTTGTCACCGTGGCCTCCAGCGTCATGTCGTATGCCTCCAGGAGACCGAATTCCTTTTTGATGGAACGCCCGACCTCGTAAACAGACATGTTGCTGCCTTCATTGGTTACCTGAGTGGTCATGACGACGGTCTTGCCGAGAGAAATCCATTTCTCGATGGCTTTGTAAAAATCCCCGCTGTCATAGGAAGGAAGTCCGCCTACACCAAAGGACTCAATGATGACAGCATCATAATGGCCCGCCATGTAATCCAGCACCTTGGCGCCCATGGAAGGGATCAGTTTCAGCAGGGCGACATTGGGGTTCAGCTTGCGATAAAACTGAACATGTTCAGTTAAATGCTCTTTTTCATTCAGATAAAAGATGACGTGGTCGTCCTGGATCATGGCAATATATGGAAAATTAATACTGGAAAATGCGTTATAGCTCTTAGTTCGTTCCTTTTTTCCACGGGTACCCGCAATTGCCTTTCCATCGAAGACAATGGTGACGCCGCAGGAATGATCGTCGCTGGCAAATCGAAGACTGTCATACAAGTTGATTCTGGCATCCGTATTTTCCATATCGATCGGCTTCTGTGCGCCAGTAATAACAATGGGCTTCAGGGAATTCTGAATCAGATAAGAGAGTGCGGCGGCCGTGTAGGCCATGGTATCCGTTCCGTGACAGATGACAAAGCCGTCATATTCGTCATAGTGTGCCTCGATGGCCTCCGCCATGATGAGCCAGTGTTTTGGCTGCATATTGGTACTGTCTATATTGAGTATCTGAAGGCTGTCCGCCTGGCAGAACTGCTTTGCATCCGGGACGTATGAGAGAAGCTCTTCCGAAGAGAGCAGAGGCTTTAAGCCGAATGCACCGCGTTTGCAGGCGATGGTGCCGCCAGTGCCGAGCATTAATATTTTTTTCATGGAATTTCCTCCTGTTATGATGCTGAAAACGATTGTATCATGACTTTTTTCATTCGTATAGGCCTTTTTAAAATTCTCTTCGTAAATTGATGTCAGCAGCACCGTAATCGATTTCTGAACGTTGAAAATACCGGAAATATATGCTAGAATGAATTGCATTGATATAGAACAGGAGAATCGGAAATGGCAAATGTACCTAAAGATCCGGTCATGCTGCTCAGTTTCTTAAATACACAGCTTCGCGACTATTATTCCTCTCTGGAGGACTGCTGTCTGTCGCTGGGCCTTAATAAGGAAGAGATAACCAGTGGGCTGGCCTCGATTGACTACTATTATAATGAAGAAAAAAACCAGTTTATTTAGATGGGTGAAAAGCAAACGAAAACGTATGCAAAAGGATGATGCGGGATTTACCTTAATTGAGACGCTTGCGGTGCTCTCCATCATTGCGATTCTTGCAGCGAATCTCGTTCCTGAGCTGAATGCATTTATCGATGATGCAAAGAAAAAGTCGTATGTGGCGGAGACATTTATGGTAAAGGCAGCCATGCAGTCTTATGTCATTGACCGGCTTGCCGCTGATGGAATGATCGATGACTTCGTAATGTATAACGAGATATTTTACCCGGAGGTAGGGAGTAAAGAGAACGCTTTATACGATATGCTGAAAGGCAGTGTTACGAAAGGCGGACAGATCCGGGGCATCTTTTATGACCCGGCGACAGGCAAGATAAACGGTATGATCTACGATGTGAAGGATTATCAAATAGAGATAAAGAATGATTCCGAAGTGGAAGTCCGTGACAGAAAATGAAAAAGGGATACCAAAGATGAACAGATGGAAACACATAAGAGAAGACAGAAATGGATTTACGCTGGTAGAAGTGCTTGCAGTTCTGGTCATTATTGCAATCCTGGCAGCGGTTGCTATTCCGACCATGAGTGGGTTTATCAGGGATGCCAGAAATAAGTCATATACTTCGCAGGCCCGGAATGTCTATGTTGCGGCACAGGCTGCGGCTCTGGAACAGGAGGGCACGAATAATGGAATAGCTGTGGCCTCGGTTGTCGAGTATACCAGAGGCGACGGTTCTAAATACATAACCAGAGTGGAGGCGCTTCTTGGCAATGATGTAGAGAGCGGAAGCAGCTATAAGATAACGCTGGATGGAAACAAAGTTGAGGAAATAGAGTATACCCCGGAAGATGGGAAGAAGATTACGATCACCGGCGGAAAGGGCGTTACCTATGAAGACTGAAGAGGAGCATATGGGCAGAAGTATTCCCAGGAGGGTCGTCGCAGCTGCGGTGGCCCTTTTTCTGGCGGGTATAACCTGGTATTACTGCGGTGGATTTGGCCTCCGTGCGGTCATGATATGGCTGGTGTGTCTGATTTTAGCGGCGATCGCATATACAGATTTTAAAACCATGCGCATTCCGAACCGGATGACAGCCGCGCTTCTCATTCCTGCGTTCCTGTCTCTTGTGACGGAGCCGGGAATCACTCTTTTAAGCAGAGTGATAGGAGGGCTTGCTGTCAGCCTGCCCATGTATCTCATGACGCTTGCCGTTCCGGGAAGCTTTGGAGGCGGTGATATCAAACTGATGGCTGTCTGCGGCCTTATCCTTGGAGGACCGCGGATCATTGCTGCCGCCTTTCTCTCTGTGGTGTCTGGAGGTGGATATGCAATCGGGCTGCTGGCGTCACATAAGGCCGGGCGTGGATCGCATTTTGCTTTTGGTCCATTTCTGGCGGCGGGTGTCGTGCTTTCCCTTCTGTATGGAGACAAGCTGCTGGCCTGGTATCTGGGATTTTTAAGAGGATAAGCGGTCGGAAGAGTAATGGGAGAGATTCTTGAACGTGATAAAATAATAGAAAATGCTGGAACTGCCGAATGAGAGAAAGGGTGATTTTGTGGCGGATTACGAATATACAGCGAAAAGTATAAACGGCAGGCGCACGAGAGGGAAGATTCAGGCTCAGGACTTTGATCAGGCGTGGACAAAGATCCGGGCCATGGGCCTGTATCCGGTAAAGGTCAAAGAAGAGCGCGGAAAAGTCAGAAGGCGTCCATTGGGCTATGGACTTCTGTCACGATTTATGGGTGAATTGACAGTCATGCTGAATTCCGGAATACCTTTGGCGCAGGCGCTGAACTTAATCAGTATCAAGGAATCGAGAAAGGATTTAAGGGAGATTTATGGAAAACTCTATCATATGATCCTGCACGGCGTGGATTTTTCTCAGGCGATGGAGATGCAGGATGGCGTATTTCCACCCATTCTCATCGGCATGGTGCGCGCAGGGGAAGCGGGAGGCGGTCTCGCAGAGGCGTCAGGGAAAATGGCAGAGTACTTCGAACGGGAAGATGAGACGAGGAAGAAGATCGGGACCGCCATGGTCTATCCCGCCTTTCTCTTTCTGTCCGTTATTTCGGTGGTGCTCCTGTTGTTTACCGCCGTCCTTCCCAGCTTTTTCGAGCTGTTCGAATCCATGGAGCAAATACCGGTTTCCACGCAGATTCTGATGGCAGTAAGCCGCGGGCTTCGAAATCATTTTACAGATATTGCCGCGGTTATTATTTCAGCTGCGGTGATTCTGGCCGGAGTATTTACCCGGCCTGGCGCAGTGGTATGGAAGGATAAAATGATGCTTCATATTCCGGGAATCGGGACACTTCTTAAGACGATCATGGCTGGCAGATTTGCAAGGACCTTCAGTTTCCTGTATGGCGGAGGCGTTCCATTTATTAACGCACTGGAACTGACTGCGGATGCGCTGGGCAGCAGCTATATGAAGAAACGGCTCTGTCAGGTAATGGAGGATATGAAAAACGGAATACTTCTTTCCGACTCACTGTCTCAGATCAGAGAGTTCTGTCCCGAACTAATTCACAGCATTTACATAGGAGAGGAGTCCGGTAATTTGGATTCCATGTTGAAACGCACTGCGGAATCCTTTGAAATAAGGTCAGACACAGCGATAAAGCGGCTCTTGTCGCTTCTGGAGCCGACCATGATTATTATCATGGCAGTCATCATTGGTTATTTGATGCTGTCTGTGATGGTTCCCATTTACCAGTATTATCAGAGTATCGGATAAGGCCTTAAACAGGAGGGCACATATGAGATTATCAGTCTATTTAGGGGAAAATGAGATAAGGACTGTGCTTGGAAGGTCAGGGAAAAAGATAGAGATTATGGACTGCCTTGGCATCCGTTTAAAGGAAGGCGCCTTAATCAACGACGTTGTGACAGAAGAGGAAGCTGTAAAGGAGGTACTGAACGGAATCAGGAGGCGGTATGGTAAATACCGCAGGCATGTGTATTTGACTATGGGCGGAAACCAGATTATCACGAAGGTGCTGCGAGCTCCGCGGATGCCTCACGGCCAGATGCTGGAACTGGTGAGACGGGAGATTTCCGATCTGATTCTGCCCTCAGAGAAGGGCAGCTACGTCTATGATTACAGCATTATCAGGAGGAAAAACAGGGATAACAAAGGGTGTACCATCCTCTGTGTGGCGATGAAACGCAGTGTGATTCTTGAGTACCAGAGCCTGTTCTCCGAATGTGGTATGAAGCTGAAATCGATTGACGTCGCAGTAGATGGTTTGAATAATCTGGTTGATTTCTTGCCGTCTTTCCGGAATAAGACATTTATTATGGCAATCGCGGATGGACGGAATATGATGACATCGCTTTACATCGATGGTGTCTATACGTATACGAACCGCATGCGTCTGGTCGATGAGAGAGGAACTGAGGAGAGTACGGCAGAGATGGCGAAGGTTATCCGGTCCGTTATCCATTTCTGCAAGATGCAGAGAGACGAATTTGAACTGGATTTTGTCTGTCTCTGCGGGCTGGGAAAAGAAGAACTGGACCGCCTCATTCCCGGCATTGTGAAAAGTGAGGATATCACCGTGACGGTGCCCGGAGAGGAGGCGCTGATTACAGCGAAAGACGGCATCAGCTATTCCATGGGCCAGTATATGTATGTCACCGGCAGTCTGTTGGGAGGCCGTAAGTCTCTGGATCTCATTGGAGCGGCGAAACAGAAGGAAAGGCGCAGGGAAGAGGAACGGTCCCGTTTTCTTGGAGCATGTCTTTTACCTGCGGCAATTCTCAGTATTTTTCTGGGGAGTGCGGCCAATAACGAGATTGCTGTAAGAAACATGAGGGAAGAGATACATGTTCTTGAAGAACGCCTCTCTGAAAAAGGGAGAAAAGAGGCGCTGGCCGAAGAAAAACAGTTGAAAGAGAAGCTGATGTCCCTGAGAACCCTGACGGCCGGGCAGGCTGCCGTAAAGAAAGAGGCGGTAAAGACTGCGAAGATGAACAGCGCTGTGCGGAAGTATATCTTTGACGCGGCAGGCGGAAGCCTGGAGCTCTCCGAACCGGAATACATGGATGGCTCGCTGATTTTTAACGGAAATTCACAGAACTATGAGGAAATATCAGCTTATGCGCGCAGACTGGAAGAGAGCGGACTGTTCTCGAAGGTAGAGTATTCCGGATTTACCAATATCAATCCGGTGACAAAGGTAAAGGATGGCTGGTATTATTTTCAACTGGAGTGTGTATTAAAAATGCCGGAATAAGGAGGGAACCATGAGAAAACTGACGCAGAGAGAAAAGGTACTGGTTTATATTGCGGTAGTTCTTCTGCTGTTAACGGGAGTCTACTATCTGGTGAAAATTCCGTCCGATATGAAACGGGTAAGGACAGAGGCGGAACTGAAAATTATACAGCTTCAGGAACGCGAGTCCGAGAACGATCTGACCGGGAAATCTGTCCTGGAGCAGGAGATTGGCAGAGAACAGGGCGTGATCGGTGAAAATACGGAGGATTATCTGCCGTACTGCACCAATTCCATGCTGATTCCGGAACTTGCAGAGTATTTGACCTCCTTTGAAATTGTACCCGAGACCATTAAGGTTTTAGATGTTTCGGTTCTGGAAACAAAGGATGCGGCGGAAACCGGATATAACATCCATAAGGCGACTGTCCATGTAGAAGCATCAGGAACAATGAAAGATTTATACCGGCTGCTGGACTGGGCATACGACAGAGACTGGATCTCTGTGACTTCATATTCCGGAAACTGCATAGAGGATAAGGCCGATGGAACGGAAGCGATGACGGATGGCAACGTCAATGGTGAAACGCTGTCTATGACGGTGACTTGCTTGATGCTGGAGTTGAAAAGCAGTGAGGAAGTGAAAAACAGTGAGGAAGTGAAAAACAGTGGTGAATACAGCGATATGAAAATCATCAGTGAGCCCTGAAAGACAGAAAACTGAAATGAGGTGGTTAAATGGCAGGGCGCAAAAACGGGGAAGAAGGGTACGTACTCGGCTGGGTCGTAATTATGGTCATGATACTGATGATTCTGGTGACCGCGATTCTGTTTGCCACTTCAGCGTATTATCGGCAGAGTCTTAGGGAGTACAATGACAGGCAGGCGTATTTAACGGCACGTTCCATCGTACAGACTGCGGCTGCAGACTTTACAGGTAACGGTTCCGGAGAGCTGCGGGATGCCATTTTAGATGAAATTTCGGGATTTATGGGTGGCGGATCAGATGCGGAGCTGGGAGACGAACCGGACGCGGTACTGGGAGACGGGGCAGATGCGGAGCTGGGAGACGAACCGGATGAGGAGTTAGGCGTGGAACTGGAAGATAAAGCCGATAGTGAATTCGGAGCAGAGCTTGGAAACGAATCAAATGGAGTATTTGGCACAGAACCGAAAGCAGAATTAAACGCGCAATCCAACACGGATTCGGCCAATATGTCAGATTCCAAAATCAACACAGAAACAGGCACCACTTCTCTTGAACCGCCTTTAAAAGACAGCGGCAGCGATTCAGACATCATCAACACGATTCCCATCTCCGCCATCAAGTTCCAATTAGATGCCACCATGGGAAGCTGCACGATGACCGGATACTACATGCCGGAGGAAAACTGTCTTATGTTAACCGCTGCCGCGAAGAAAGGCAGCAGTACCGAGATCATGACAGTTTATCTCCAGAATGATCCGGAATCGGAGGAAGAGCCATGGACCGTCCTCGGGTATGAACGGGGAGAACCACAGCTTATAAATTAACGGGATGGCATAAGCGGAATAACCGCGAATGGGAGGCAAATCGTGAAATGTGGTAAAACGGCAAGACACAATAATACAGAAAACCCCTGCAAATCAAACGACGGCTTTACTCTGATCGAGTCTCTGGCGGCATGGACCATTCTCTTGATTGCAGTCACGATATTCCTGAAATGCCTGGGAATGGCACATTCTTCCCTGGGCAGGGGAACCGTGATGAGAAAACAGTATATGACTGCGCTGGAAAGCGTGGAACTGGAAAAGGAACCGCTCAGAACGAAAGAGACAAAACTCAGATTTAAAATAAATAATCATACAATCTCCATGGATGCAGTGATCATGGAATATGGGATGTCATGGACCGGTAAGGGAGAGACCTCGCCTGTCACACTGAAGGTGATAGGGCCGGTGCCGAAATCCAGGGAGTGAGGTGCAGCGTGAGTGGAAAATGGAATGGCCGTCTGAGCGGCGACCGGGGAATGACGCTGACGGAATTGATCGCGTCCCTGGCAATCGCATTCATTCTCATGAGCTTCCTGATCCGGATGTATACCTACACGGGAAATATGTTTGAAACGAGCGCCTCCGCCGACGACTTAAGGAGAACAACTCAGGTGCTTGTCGATTATCTGGAGGACCGGATTTCCTGTGCGGAGAGCCTGGTGATCAGCAGAGAAGAATTGACCGGTGATGAATACGGCCATGAAATCCTGTTTTCAGGGGATGGCCGGATCTACTGCGACGGAGAAGCGATATGCGAAGAGGAATTTTACCGGAAGAGAAACGTCTTCTGTGAGATTCTGCCTGTATCGTCAGAGGGGAATGCACCGGTTTTAAAGTACCGGATTACGTGGAAGAATCAAACGAATACGGCTTTCTATTCCGCAGACTCTGTGGTAAAATTAGTTAATTTAGAGCTGAACGGCAAAGATATAATCCGCCGTGATCTGGAAGGTGGAGCCGGCACGGCCGGAAATACCCTCTATATTTACTACACAGATCCGGGATATTCCAGCAGGCAATGAGTCTGCGTCAAGGGAATTGATTGAAAATACAGTTCGAGGTTGGAAGTTTGAGGTTGGAGAAATGAAGGGAATACACATTGGAGAAGTGCTGGTAGAACAGGGCGCCATCACGAAGGAACAACTGAATGAAGGTCTGAAGCAATTGAAAGCGGAGGCAAATGACCGGCGTCTGGCCGAAGTTTTGACGGATCTTGGGTACATAACGGACCGGGAGCTTATGGAAGTGCTGGGCCGCAGTATGGGACTCGAAGTCATTGATCTGGAGTTCTTTCATATCGATGAGCGTGCGGTGGAGAAAATTCCGAAACAGCTGGCCTTAAAATATAATATTATGGCAGTTTCCATGGAAGGAAGCTGTTTAACCGTGGCGACGGCGGATCCTCTGGATTTATATGCGCTGGAGGATATCCGTCTGGTGACCAATATGAGAATCCTGCTGATTCTGGCGGAACGGATGCAGATCCGCCACGCGATTGAGCTGAATTATTCAGGGATTGACGCCAGAGCGGCGGCGAGACTGGCCAGCGAACACGCCGTATTTTCCAGAACCTTTGCGGAAAACCTGATGGTAAGCTCTGATGAGGATCAGGCGCCGATCGTCCGTCTGTTAAACAGCCTGCTTTTGAAGGGCTACAATACAAATGCCAGTGATATTCATATCGAGCCCTACGAAAATGAGACGGTTGTCCGCATGAGGCGCGACGGAATGCTGATTCCATACATGACGCTTTCTCCTGCCATTCATCAGGGGATTGTGGCGCGCACCAAGATTCTGGCGAAGATGGATATTGCCGAGAAACGGAAATCGCAGGACGGTCACTTCAAAATCACACTGGATGGCAGGGAGATGAACGTCAGAGTATCCTTCGTACCTACCATTTACGGTGAAAAGGGGGTGCTTCGGTTCCTGACGACGAATACGCCGATTGACCGTAGCGCCGCATTTGGCATGTCCGGCGATAACTACCGGAAGATGAAACAGCTTCTGCGTATCCCGCACGGGATCATTTACTTTACCGGACCGACCGGAAGCGGGAAGACAACGACATTATATTCGGTTCTTCAGTATTTAAGCAGCCGCCTTGTGAATATTGTTACAATAGAGGATCCGGTAGAACGCAATCTGCCGAAGATCAATCAGATACAGGTTAATGACAGAGCGGGGCTGAACTTCCAGACAGGACTGCGCTCCATTCTTCGTCAGGATCCCGATATCATCATGATCGGAGAGACAAGGGACCCGGAGACTGCCGAGATTTCAGCACGCGCCGCGATCACAGGCCATCTGGTATTTTCCACACTTCATACCAATGACGCCGCATCATCGGTTACGAGGCTGATGGATATGGGAATTCCCGCGTATCTGGCCGCGGCCTCCATAGCCGGAATCGTATCCCAGAGACTTATGAGAAAGATTTGTCCCTACTGTCAGGAAGAGTATGAGGCGCGTCCCGAAGAACTGAAGATTCTGTACGGAAAGCCTGCAGCTCCTGGTGAACACGTGCGTCTGCGCCGGGGAAAGGGCTGTTATCTCTGCAATGAGACAGGATACAAGGGCCGCATTGCCATCCATGAGATTTTAAGTGTGGATGCGGAGATGAAGCGCATGATCTCAGAGGGCAGAAAAGAAGACGAGTTGAAAGCGTACGCAATTCGCAGCCATGGGATGACGACTCTGAAAGAAGAGGCGGTGAAAATGGTTCTGGCTGGAATTACGACATTTGAGGAGATGGAACGTCTGATCTATACGATTGATATGGATTATTTCGGGGAAGACTGAGGAAGAATAAGGAACGGGAAAAAGGAGGACTTCATATGGAGACAGCATGGATGGCGGTCACGGCCGTCTGGTCGTGGATCATGGAGCATTTAATTTACATCAATCTGATTTTTTCAATCATAATCGTATTTTTCCAAAGGCGTGATCCGAAATCCGTCTGGACCTGGCTGATGGTCCTGTATTTCATACCGATTTTTGGCTTCGTGTTTTACCTCCTTCTGGGGCAGGACATGGGGAAAAGCAAGATGTTCCGCGTCAAGGAAGTGGAGGACCGCGTCTATTTTACCGTGCGGGGCCAGGAGGAGTTTTTAAAGACGCACGATACCAGTCTGGAGTCCCATCTGTCTCGTGATTATGAAGATCTGGTGCTGTACAATTTAGAGACATCAGGAGCGGTTTTGACCATCGACAATACTGTTCGTATTTTTACGGACGGTGAGGCAAAATATACGGATCTGCGCAAGGAACTGAGAAAAGCCGACCGTTTTATCCACCTTCAGTACTATATCATCAAGGACGACGAGCTGTTCGATTCTATCAGCCCGATCCTGGCCGAACGGGCCAGAGCCGGAGTGGAGGTCCGTATTCTCTGTGACGGTATGGGTGGCCGTTTCATGCCAAAGAAGAAATGGGAGGAACTGAAGCAGTGCGGTGTGAAGGTTGGGATTTTCTTTCCGCCTGTCCTGGGACGGCTCCAGCTTCGAATGAATTACCGCAACCACCGGAAAATCGTGGTTATTGACAACAAGGTTGGCTACGTGGGCGGATTTAACATCGGACGCGAGTACATTTCCAGGGACCCCAAGTTCGGCTATTGGAGGGATACGCACTTAAAGCTGACGGGCGGTTCTGTGCTGAGTCTTCAGATTCGTTTCGCACTGGACTGGAATTATGCGGCAGGAGAAAACCTGTTTAAGGATATGAAGTACTTTGAGACCGGCGCCGATCTATTCCGTCTGGATCAGGTGGATCCAGGTATTCATCCGCTGGGGATTCAGATCATTGCCAGCGGTCCGGACGCTGTCAGCAGGCAGATCCGGGACAATTATATCCGGTTGTTCGCAAAGGCGCGCGACCATATCTATATCCAGACGCCGTATTTTGTTCCGGATGACGCCGTCTTATCCGCGCTTTCTATGGCCGCCAGGTCCGGCGTGGATGTCCGCCTGATGATCCCGTGCAAGCCGGACCATCCGTTTGTATACTGGGCGACCTACTCCTATGTGGGCGATCTTCTGTCAGCGGGAGCCAGGTGCTATACGTATGAGAACGGCTTCCTTCATGCCAAGGGCGTGATGACAGACGGGCGCGTCTGCTCCTATGGCACGGCAAACATGGACATCAGAAGCTTTGAGCTGAATTTCGAGGTCAATGCCGTCATTTACGATGAGGAGACCACAAAAGAACTGGAAAATATCTTTATTGAGGATTTAAAGCTTTGCAAAGAGATAACCAGAGAGGGCTATGCGTCGAGAGACTTGTGGATCCGGGTGAAGGAGCAGTGCAGCAGACTGTTGTCGCCGCTTCTATGAGATCCGCTGTTTATAGCGGAGACTGTCCGGATACCGGTCGATCCACGATCAAAAGGGGAAAAATGCAGGAAATGCATTTGCCCCCTTTTTTTGTTCATAAAATTACCGCTTTGGGTACATACTGGTACTTATGAAGACGACAACACTAAACACAACAACATTCAAAAAAATTACAATCAGCAGCACGGCGCTGCAGCTGAAACAGCTCCCGGTCAATTTTTGCAAATGCGGAATCACAGGCTGGTGCCTGGAGGTCCTTTTCACGTCAGCGGAGTCGATCATGAGGCACGACTGGAGGCTGATGGGTAGGACGTCCCTTTTGATGTTCCCTATCTACGGATGCGGAGCGCTTCTGGGACCGATCGGCAAATGGATCGACGACTGGCTCAATCCGGGGAAATCACTGAGCGTAAAAAAGTCGGATCTGGCGATCCGCCACGGTATGCTTTACATGGTCCTGATATTTGTGGCGGAATACGCATCAGGAGCGTGGCTTCGGTCACGGGGAATGTGTCCCTGGGACTACACGGGACGGAGTACGAATATCGACGGCCTCATACGGCTCGATTTTGCTCCGCTGTGGTTCGCCACAGGGCTTTTATTTGAGCAAATTACGAAAAAGAAAGGCGGGTAAGTCTTGTAATTACACTCTTCATTTTATATAATAGTAAAAATGGAGGGGAAGACCAATGATACGTTTTATATTTGTAGCAGCAACTGTCATTTTGTTTTTAATTTTAAGTATTCCGCTGATGCTGGTGGAATTTCTGATTGGTAAGAAAAACCGCCGCCTGTGCGATGTGCAGAGTCTGGCCGTGATCCAGTGTGTATTCCGGCTGATCCTCTGGATGGCGGGAGTGAAGATTACAGTAAAGGGAAGAGAGAATGTCCCGACCGACCAGGCGGTACTTTACGTGGGGAACCACCGCAGCTATTTCGATATCCTGGTGGGATATGTGACGGTTCCGTCCCTGACCGGTTTTGTGGCCAAGAAGGAGATGGAGAAGATTCCGCTTCTTTCATCCTGGATGAAGCTGGTCAACTGCCTCTTTCTCGACCGCGTGAATTTAAAGGAAGGTTTAAAGACCATCCTTGCAGGAATCGAACAGGTGAAACGCGGCGTCTCCGTATGGATTTTCCCGGAGGGAACGAGAAATAAGAACGAAGACCCGCTGGATATGCTGACATTCAAAGAGGGAAGCTTAAAGATTGCGGAAAAGAGCGGCTGCTATGTGGTGCCGGTGGCCCTGACAGGGACCGCAGAAGTCTTTGAACAGCATTTTCCAAAGATTAAACCGTCCCATGTGACCATCACCTTTGGAGAGCCGTTCCACACTAAGGAACTTCCTCCGGAAGTGAAGAAGTTCCCGGGGGCTTACACGGAAGAACAGATAAAGGCCATGCTTAGGCTTCAGCTGGCAGAAGGACAGAATTTATGAGTACATTCGATTTACAGGAAATCAGAAAACAACTGGATCAGGTCGACAGGGAGATTGTGACCCTGTTCGAGGAACGCATGCGTCTATGCGGCGACGTGGCGGAATATAAGATTGAAAACGGCAAACCGGTCTACGACGGAGAGCGGGAGAGACAGAAGCTGGAATCCGTGAAGGCCATGACAGACGACAGCTTTCAGAAGCAGGCCGTGGAAGAACTGTTCAGCCAGATGATGACGATCAGCCGCCGGTATCAGTATAAGCTGATGGCGGAACACGGACTGACAGCCAGGATGGATTTCAAGGCCGTGAAGGAGCTTCCCCTGAAGGGAGTCCGCGTGGTGTACCAGGGAGTGGAAGGTGCATACAGCCATGAAGCCACACTGCAGTATTTTGGCAGTGATGTGGACGCCTATCACGTGCAGTTCTGGGAAGACGCCATGAAGGAGGTCGAGGCCGGCCGGGCCGATTACGCGGTCCTGCCCATCGAGAATTCCTCGGCGGGGGCGGTCAGTGATAATTACGACCTGCTGATCAAATACCATAATTACATTGTGGCGGAGAATTTCATCCCGGTCAACCATGCGCTTCTGGGACTTCCGGAGGCGGAGCTTTCGGATATTACCACCGTATTTTCCCATCCCCAGGCGCTGTTGCAGTCCTCCCGATACTTAAACTCCCATCGGGACTGGGCGCAGTACAGTGTGGAGAACACCGCGGCGTCTGCAAAGAAGGTCTTAAATGACGGGAAGAAGAATCAGGCGGCGGTGGCCAGCGAGACAGCCGGAAGGCTGTACGGTTTAAAGGTGCTGGAACCGTCCATCAATCATAACAAAAATAATACGACCCGGTTCATCATCCTGTCCAGGGATCCCATATACCGGGAGGATGCGTCGAAGGTGAGTATCAGCTTCGAGCTTCCCCACACGAGCGGTTCCCTGTACAATATGCTGAGCAATTTTATCTATAATCATGTGAACATGCGCATGATCGAATCCAGGCCCATTGCCGGAAGGAACTGGGAATACCGGTTCTTCGTCGATATCGAGGGAAACCTGGGCGATGCGCAGATTCAGAATGCGTTAAAGGGAATTGAAGAAGAAGCGTCTAACATGAGAATTTTAGGCAATTATTAAGGGACGAAGAACGGTCAGGCGGCTGTAGGCTGCCTGGCCATTTCGAAAAAATAGGGAGGAACTTATGAAATCGCAGGAACTCATTATCTACCGAAATCTGCAGCACCGGGAACTGTTTGATCACGTTTCCACACTTCTGGCCGTCGGGCCGGACGACAAGCCGGGAACAATGCCGGATTCCTATGCCTGTGCCAGCCAATTGATCGACATGGCGGTGACTTACGGCTTTGAGGGGAATCTCTGGCATTGTTTTTTAGCATTCTGCCTTGCAAACAACGAAAATGTATACAGTACTTCATGTGAAATTGTGGGCCATATCGAAGGCTCTCTGAATGAACTGGCCGCCCATGATTTCAACGTGATCAAGGAGTTGTTTGATTACGATATCCAAACACTGGACGGCGGGGATGGTACGACGGGCGGCGGTGTCTGGTCCTCACTCTCAGACTACCACGCGGCCAATGGCAACAGCCGCGTGTTCAACAAGAGAATCCGGGACCAGATCGTGGCGCTGGCGGTGGAGCTGGAGCGGTCTGAGGATGTAGCCGCCTTCGGAAAAGCTGTGACGGAGTTTTACCGCCGGTTCGGCGTCGGCAAGTTCGGGCTTAACAAGGCATTTCGAATCGAGGAGATCGATCACGAGGTCCATATTAATCCCATCACCAATGTGGAGCACATTTATCTGGACGATATCATCGGCTACGAGCTTCAGAAGAAGAAGCTGATCGAGAATACGGAGGCATTTATCCAGGGAAGAGCGGCCAACAATGTGCTTCTGTTCGGCGACAGCGGAACGGGGAAATCCTCCAGCATCAAGGCTATTTTAAACGAGTACTACGAGCAGGGGCTGCGCATCATCGAGGTATACAAGCACCAGTTCAAGAGCCTGTCCGAGGTACAGGAGCAGGTGAAGGACAGGAACTACAAGTTCATCATCTACATGGATGATTTGTCTTTTGAGGATTCCGAGCTGGAATACAAGTATTTAAAGGCCATTATCGAAGGAGGTCTCGGAAAGAAGCCGGGGAATGTGCTGATTTATGCGACCTCCAACCGGCGCCATCTGATCCGTGAGAAGTTCAGTGATAAGAGGGAGCTGGATGATGAATTACATAATAACGACACCGTACAGGAGAAGCTGTCACTGGTAGCCAGATTCGGCGTGACCATATACTTTGGCTCTCCGGATAAGAAGCAGTTCCAGAACATTGTAAGGGAGCTGGCGGAGCGGTATCATGTAAATATGCCTTTGGAGGAGCTCTACGCGGAGGCCAACAAATGGGAGCTAAGCCACGGAGGACTGTCCGGAAGGACGGCCAGCCAGTTCATCACACACCTGATGGGCACCCGGGAAGATTTTACGCAAATTTGACACATGTCCTGACAAAAGGAGAGTATAATGGAAAGGATGTTGCCCGTACTGGGCGGTAAGGAGGACAAGTATGGCAATTAAACTATTCGCAGCCATCGACGTGGGTTCATTTGAACTGGAACTCGGTATCTATGAGGTTTCGCCCAAATACGGAATCCGCCGGGTAGACCATGTGCGCCACGTCATCGCCCTTGGAAAAGATACCTATAATAATGGAAAGATCAGCTATGAACTGGTGGAGGAGATGTGCGGCGTCTTACAGCAGTTTGCGGAGATTATGGAGGCCTACAAGATTTCAGAGTACCGCGCCTATGCCACCAGCGCCATGCGCGAGGCCCGCAACAACCAGATCGTACTGGATCAGATCCGGGTTCGGACAGGGATTGAAGTACAGATCATCAGCAACTCGGAACAGCGGTTTATCAGCTATAAGGCCATTGCCTCCAAGGACGCGGAATTTAACAAGACAATTCAGAAAGGCACAGCCATTGTGGACGTGGGCTTCGGCAGCATGCAGATATCCCTGTTCGATAAGGACGCGCTGATCTCCACCCAGAACCTTCTCCTGGGCGTCTTAAGGATACGGGAGATGATGTCCAATATCCAGGCTGACATCCGGATGGAGAATACTCTCATCGAGGAACTGGTGGATAATGAGCTTGTGACGTTCAAAAAGATGTATTTAAAGGACCGTGAGATTAAGAATTTAATCGGCATCGGGGAATGTATCCTCTATTTATCCAGAGGAAGCGGAACGGGGAAGCCTGTGGACCGGGTGACCGCGGAAGATTTCAAGGCATTCTATGAGAAGCTGGTGGATATGCCCCTCTATCAGATCGAAGAGCGTTTCGGTGTGAACAGCGAGTACGCGGCCCTCTTAATGCCGGCGGCCATTATTTACCGGAGAGTTTTAGAGCTGACCGGGGCCGAGATGTTCTGGATACCAGGAATCCGTCTCTGCGACGGCATTGCCGCGGAATATGCGGAGGAGACCAGGGCGGTAAAATTCACCCACGATTTCACCGAGGATATCCTTGCGGCGTCCCGCAACATGGCGAAGCGCTACAAATGTCACGCTTCCCACACGGCGGATATGGAGAAACACGTTCTCGATATATTTGACAGCATGAAGCGGTACCACGGCATGGGAAAGAGAGAGCGTCTTCTGCTGCAGATCTCCGCCATTATCCACTCCTGCGGCAAATTCATAGGTATGAAGTACACGGGAGAGTCGGGGTATAATATCATCATGTCGACGGAGATCATCGGTTTATCCCATATGGAGCGTGAGATTATCGCCAATGTGGTGCGCTATAACAGCATTGATTTTGATTACAATGAGGTCACATTTAATGAAGACCTGTTTCGTGATACAAAGGGTGAGCTGACCCATAACGACGTGACCATACTGATTGCCAAGCTGACGGCGATTCTGCGGCTGGCCAATGCCATGGACCGGAGCCATAAGCAGAAGCTTCACGATTGCCGTCTGAGTGTTAAGGAAGGCCAGCTGCTGGTGACCACGACCTATGGAGGGGATATTACCCTGGAGGCAGTGGCATTTGCCCAGAAAGCGGATTTCTTCGAGGAAATTTTCGGAATCCGGCCTGTATTAAAACAGAAGAGGAGGTTGTCCTGATGGCAGATATTGATGAAAGATTCTACAATCCTGATAATTATGTAAACCGTGAACTGAGCTGGCTGGAATTTAACTACCGCGTGCTGAGTGAGGCCAGGGATAAGAACCTGCCTCTGTTTGAACGGCTGAAATTCTTAAGCATTACCTCGTCAAACCTGGACGAATTTTTCATGGTCCGTGTCGCCTCCCTAAAGGACATGGTCCACGCAAAATATACGAAGCCGGATATCGCCGGTTTAAAGCCCTCCGAGCAGCTGGAAAAGATCGGCGTAAAGACGCACGAGATGGTAGCCATGCAGTATTCCACCTACAACCGTTCAATTCTCCCTGCGTTAAAGCAGAACGGCCTGTGTGTGGTAACGACCCATGCGGACTTAAACGCGGAACAGGGCGCTTACGTAGATGAGTATTTCCGGGAAAATGTATACCCCGTTCTGACGCCGATGGCTGTGGATTCGTCCCGCCCGTTTCCGTTAATCCGGAACAAGACGTTAAACATTGCGGCGCTTCTTCAGAAGAAGAGCGGAGAAGAGGACTTAGAGTTCGCCATGGTTCAGGTACCCAGCGTACTGCCGAGAATCGTGGAGATCCCATCCGACAGGAAATCCGGCCGTTCCGTGATCCTTCTGGAGGAGATCATCGAACGCAACATCGGTTCCATGTTCTTAAACTATAATGTGGTCGCCTACAGCCCCTTCCGTATCATGAGGAACGCGGATTTGACCATCGACGAGGAAGAGGCGGTCGACTTATTGGAGGAGATCCAGAAGCAGTTAAAGAAGCGGCAGTGGGGCGAGGCCATCCGTCTGGAAATCGACGAGAAGATGGACAAAAGCCTGCTGAAGATATTAAAGAGAGAGCTTTCCATCAGCTCGGGCGACATCTATGAGATCGGAGGACCACTCGATCTGACGTTTCTGATGAAGATGTACGGACTCGAGGGCTTCGAGCATTTAAAGGCTCCGAAGTACGTACCGC
>OJKJ01000473.1_pt1 | contig 21916 bp, 19 predicted proteins | sample 1596491 | NCBI WGS metagenome assembly OJKJ01 (sample SAMEA4350160, study PRJEB24818) | metagenome | biome: human; feature: gut; material: faeces | place: Denmark | collected 2013-09 | reverse complement strand
ATGGAAGAACCATATAAAGAAGTGTTTAATTTGCGGGTGTTTGGAGAACTTTCTTATGAAAAAATCGGAACATTATTTCAAAAAAGTTCCGGCTGGGTGAGAGTTACTTTTTATAGAGCGAAAAAGAAAATTGAAGAGTATGATGGCCCCGCTGCGGGTTGGGGGGCTGTAAAAGCAGTTGCAGAAGCTTTACGTGGCCAAATGAAAGTAGGACACGATATCATTGCAATGTTTGAAATGAATAAGGTGGATGGCTTTGATTGCCCTGGCTGTGCGTGGCCTGACCCTGTACATACAGCATCATTTGATATTTGTGAAAATGGTGCAAAAGCAATTGCTTGGGAAGCAACATCTAAAAAAACAACCCCAGAATTTTTTTCTAAATATACTGTAACAGAATTACTCGAATGGGATGACTTTCATTTAGAAGATGAAGGGCGTTTAACTCACCCCATGAAATATAATTCACAAACAGACAAATATGAACCTATCGAATGGGAAGAGGCCTTTGAGCAAATAGGTACGCGTTTGCAAAGTTATTCAGACCCAAATACCGTTGAATTTTATACCTCCGGTCGGACTTCAAATGAAGCCGCATTCTTATATCAATTACTGGCTCGTGAATATGGAACAAATAATTTTCCAGATTGTTCAAATATGTGCCATGAGCCAACGAGTGTTGGTCTTGCTAACTCTATTGGTGTCGGTAAGGCGACGGTATTATTAGACGATTTTGATAAAGCGGATTTAGTTATTTGTATAGGTCATAACCCGGGGACTAACCACCCGAGGATGTTGAGCTCATTGCGTGAAGTTTCTAAACGCGGCGCAAAGATCATTGCAATAAACCCTTTAAGAGAGCGTGGTCTTGAGCGTTTTACCTATCCACAAGACGTGTTAGAAATGCTGACGCTAGAATCTACACCTTTAGCGGGGCACTATTATAAAGTTCGTGTTGGTGGAGACACTGCGTTACTTAAAGGGGTTATGAAGTTATTGATTGAAAAGCACCAAGCCGCAGTAGATGCAGGAAAAGAGCCTATTCTCGATACTGATTTTATATCAACTCATACACAGGGTTATGAAGCTTTAAAAAATGACTTACTGACAACAAGCTGGAAGGATATTTTAAGGGTTTCTGGCTTGCCACGCGAGTCTATCGAAGAGATTGCAGACCTTTATATTGAAGCAAAAAGCACCATTATTTGTTATGGCATGGGGATCACTCAGCACGAACATGGTACGCAGAATGTTCAGCAATTAGTCAATTTGCTGCTACTTAAGGGTAATATTGGTCGGGAAGGTGCGGGTATCTGCCCATTGCGTGGCCACTCAAATGTGCAAGGTGATAGAACCGTTGGCATTACAGAAAAACCGTCAAAAAGCTTTTTAGACAAAATTGAACAACGATTTGGTTTTAAACCACCAAGCGAATTCGGTCATGCTGCAGTCGCGAGCATGCAAGCCATTTCTGAAGGAAAAGCGAATGCTTTAATTTGCATGGGAGGAAATTTAGCAGTTGCGATGCCAGATAAAGACGCTTGTTTTGCTGGTATGAAAAAGCTTGATTTAGCGGTTCATACTGCAACTAAACTAAATCGCTCCCATTTATTAACAGCTAAGCAAACATTCTTATTACCCGTATTGGGTCGCAGTGAAATAGACAGACAAAGCAGTGGTGTGCAATGTGTTACTGTAGAAGACTCAATGTCGATGGTTCACGCATCAAAAGGTTTACTTAAACCATGTAGCCCTTACCTTAAATCTGAGTGTGCGATAATCGCAGGAATAGCTAAAGCGGCAATACCTCAGAGTAAAGTCGAATGGGATGATTTTATCGGTAACTATGACTTGATCCGTGACGCAATGGAGGCGGTATTACCTGGCTTTGATGATTACAATGCACGTATTAAAATACCGGGAGGATTTCACCTGACAAACGCTGCTTCTGAGCGTCGTTGGTTAACTCAATCAGGTAAAGCTAATTTTGTACCGACAGAAGGCGTTATTGAAGACCCGAATTCAGCAGTAAACAGTGAATTGATTTTGGCAACATTACGCAGCCATGACCAGTATAATACTACAATTTATGGGCTAAATGACCGATACCGTGGTGTGTTTGGGCAACGAGATGTTGTTTTCATCAGTGGTGCAGAAGCCCAAAAACAGAAGTTACAGGCGGGAGATAAAGTGAATCTCATCGCATTAGACCGTGAACAAAAACCGACAAAACGCCGTTTAGATAACCTCACTGTGGTGATCTATGATATGGCAGACCGAAGTGTTGCCACTTATTTCCCTGAAGCCAATAATTTAATTTCATTAGATAATTTCGACCCGCAATGTGGTATTCCTGCGTATAAAAATATCCCTGTGAAATTAGAGAGAGTCATTCAATAGATAGATGTTATTGTTTAGGAACCCCAAATGTTGAATTTAACATTTGGGGTTTTAAAGATTATTTTTTGGCTGGGAAGAATTGGCTGATGATAACAATGATTGCAACTAAGAGATAAGCCGCGAAGATACCAATTAACCATTGTGGCATATCAAGCCCTAAGAATGCCCATTGCCTAACGGCACAGTCACCTGTTGCTTCAAACACTGCAGGGACCCACTCTTGTAATGGTAACCAATCAGGGAAATTAACGAAAAAATCGCAAGAAGCAAATGGAGAAGGATAAAGTTGTAGCATGGTATGTTCCCATGCAAGGTCTAAGCCACGCCAAGCAGAGTAAACCCAAATAAGAATTGCTACCCAGCGTATTACCATATTCCGTGGTGCTATTGCCCCAATTAAGCCAGCAACCATAATGCCAAGTAATGCAACACGTTCATAGACACACATAACACAGGGTTGTAGCTTCATCACATGTTGAAAATATAAGGCCGCACACTCGAGCATAAAGGCAATAAAGGCCATGAGTAGCCAAGCGCCTCTCCCTTGCGAGCAGTAGTTAAAAAATCTGAACATACTTAGTATCCTAATTGAGTAATGCGCACATTTTGCCTCTATCAGCTCGATAAAAAAAGCAATTAAAGTGAAATAATGCAATTTCAGATAAGGCTTTACCTAACATTACAATTAGCCATATTGGTATATGGCTAATTGTTTTAAAGTATAGTTACTGAGCGAATGTAATCAAACCGATACTTTCCATCCAATGAGTGATTGGTACTAGCCAGAGCTCTACCCCTAATAACCCGACAATAGTCATTACGATGGTATATGGAAGAGCCATCCAAACCATACGGCCGTAGGATAAACGGATTAGTGGAGATAACGCTGAGGTTAATAAGAATAAGAAAGCAGCTTGCCCATTAGGTGTTGCAACAGAAGGCAGGTTAGTACCTGTATTAATTGCTACGGCTAAGAATTGGTATTGTTCCATTGATACCAAACCTTCATTCGCTGCTTTTAAGGCTTCAGTAATGTAAACAGTCCCTACGAATACGTTATCTGATACGGCAGAGAGTAGGCCATTAAATAGATAGAATAATGATAATTGTGACGACTCAGAGGATTGCAGCACAAACTGAATAAATGGGGTGAATAGTTGTTGGTCAATGATTACGGCTACAATACTAAAGAAGACAGTTAATAATGCGGTAAAGGGTAACGCTTCCTCGAAGGCTTTCCCCAACGCATGTTCTTCTGTGATACCACAAAATGCGGTCGTTAGCACGATAACAGAAAGACCAATAAGGCCAACTTCCGCTAAATGGAAAGCAAGAGCAACGATTAGCCACACGCCAATTAAGCCCTGAACGACTAACTGTGCAAGATCTCTTTTGGTACGTTTAGCCGTCAGTTTTTTATCGTGCTCAGTCAAAATTTGACGTACAGAGTCAGGAAGTTCAGCACCGTAACCAAATAGCTTGAACTTTTCAACAACAAAACAGACAACCAAACCACAAATAAAAACAGGTATGGTCACAGGAGCCATACGAATATAAAAAGTAATGAAGTCCCAATTAACATGCTTTGCAATGATAAGGTTTTGTGGTTCACCAACCATGGTCATGACACCACCAAGCGCGGTACCAATACCGGCATGCATCATTAAGCTACGTAAAAATGCCCTAAATTGCTCAAGGGTTTGCTTTTGTTCCGCACTATTAATGAAACCATCATTTTGTAGGTCAGTGTTGCTGGGCTGGTTAGAGGCATATTGGTGATAGATAGAATAAAAGCCAATTGAGACGCTAATGACGACGGCAATAACGGTTAATGCGTCTAAAAATGCGGATAAAAATGCACTTGCCATACAAAAAGCAAGGGAAAGAATACGTTTAGACCGCACGTTTATCAACAGTTTGGTGAAAACAAATAACAGTAATTGCTTCATGAAGTAGATACCAGCTACCATAAAAATCAGTAACAGGATAACTTCAAGGTTATTGCTAATTTCATGTGAAATTTGGGCAGGGGTGGTCATACCAATAATAACGGCTTCTATGGCTAAAAGACCACCTGGCTGCAATGGGTAACATTTAAGAGCCATTGCTAATGTGAATATGAATTCAACAACTAATAGCCAGCCTGCGACGAAGGGGCTGATGAAGTAAAAGATAATAGGGTTAATTATTAAAAATACAATAATTGCTAATTTGTACCAATCAGGCGAATTTCCCAGGAAATTTTTCAAAAAAGCAGTTTTTAAACTAAAATCCATTATGATTCGTTATCCTCTTTTATGCGGATGTCGTGTATTGTGCTATACATACTACTCTTATCTTTTGCGGATTTTAAGCTTATTTGCTAATTGAGAGCTTATGAATTATATGGAAATTCTATGATTTGCCTCACTCTTTATTTTTAGTCTAACTATATCAGACGATGACAATCTGGTATGATTTGCCCAATATCCGTCTAAATGTTTGGAATAATAAAAATATGGTTATTAAAGCTCAAAGTCCGGCTGGTTTCGCGGAAGAGTATATTATTGAGAGCATATGGAACAACCGCTTTCCACCAGGTTCAATTTTACCCGCAGAGCGTGAGCTTTCGGAATTAATTGGTGTGACACGAACAACCTTACGTGAAGTGTTACAGCGCTTGGCTCGGGACGGTTGGCTAACCATTCAGCATGGTAAACCAACTAAAGTGAATAACTATTGGGAAACGTCTGGTCTAAATATTTTGGAGACATTGGCTAGGCTAGATCACGATAGGGTGCCCCAGCTAATCGATAATTTATTGGCAGTACGTACCAATATCGCTGCTATTTTTATCCGTACAGCCTTTCGAAATAACCCCGAGAAATCAATAGAAGTATTAGCTGAGCGGGAAAAAGTTGAAGATAATTCAGATGCATTTAGTGATTTGGATTATAACATTTTTCGTGGTCTTGCATTTGCATCCGGTAACCCGATCTATGGCTTGATTATTAACGGCTTAAAAGGGCTTTATACCCGTGTTGGTCGCTATTATTTTTCGAACCCAGAAGCTAGGCGTTTAGCGTTAAATTTCTATCAACAATTAAGCCATCTTTGTCGTGAACAAGCCTATGACCGTATTATGGATTGTGTGCGTAATTATGGAAAAGAAAGTGGAATAATTTGGCATAGTATGCAAAGCAATATGCCTTCAGATTTAGCTCAAAGCCGCTAATTAATTAGCGGTGATACATTTAAGGCCAGCATGTTGCATTGAATCTGCATGCTGGTTTTTTTTATCGTTAATGATTGACAGTTTTTAGTCACATAGCCACCGAATACGCAAATGAAGCGGAAAAACCAATTTTTATTGGTTTTTTGAAATTTAATACTGACAAACACCCTCGAATTGGTTTAATAAAATAAACATATTTTATTGGGCGCATCACTTGAATCGATAGAAAACTCTGAATTAACAAAATAGATAAATTGCCATTATTTTATCCAATTGAATTATAAGAATTTAAATTTATGCTTAAATTTTAGTCTGGTATTTAATATCGACATGTAAAACAAATGTGATGAAATTTAAATTTTTTAACTTTATTGTTAAAAGTGTTAATCCACCACATTGGCAAATAATTTCTAGAATATTATCCTAAAATAAATGATGCATATTTTTATTTTGCGGGGAAGCTATGAAAATTCTAGTGTTAGGTGCGGGAGTGATCGGTGTAACAACAGCATGGTATTTAGCACAAGAAGGGCACGAAGTGCTGGTGGTGGATAGACAACATGATGTAGCAGAGGAAACAAGCGCAGCAAATGCAGGGCAAGTATCCCCTGGCTATGCAACCCCATGGGGGGCTCCTGGTATCCCCCTTAAAGCCGTGAAATGGATGTTTGAAAAACATGCACCCTTGGCAATACGTCCAGATGGTACGTTATTTCAACTGCGTTGGATGTGGCAGATGCTAAAAAACTGCGATATCCAACATTATGCGATGAATAAAAGCCGTATGGTGCGCATTGCAGAATACAGCCGTGATTGTATTCGCCAATTAAGAGTGGATACAGGCATTGAATATGAAGCTCGCCAAGGTGGCACCTTACAGCTTTTTCGTACTGCAGAGCAGTTTGATAATGCAGCGAATGATATTGCGGTCTTACAGCAAGAAGGTGTTCCATTCGAGTTATTGACGTCTAATGAATTAGTTAAAGCGGAACCTGCGTTAGAGTTTGTCAAGCACAAGCTTACAGGGGGGTTGCGATTACCCAATGATGAAACAGGGGATTGCCAGCAGTTCACCAAAAAACTGGCTAAAATGGCGGAAAATGCGGGAGTCCAATTCAAATTTGGTAGCCGGATTGAACAGATTTTAACCGAAGGTAACAAAGTTAGCGGCGTTAAAATAGATGGTGAAATTTTGCAAGCGGACCGATATGTAGTAGCGATGGGCTCTTATTCCACCTCAATGCTACAACGTCTGGTTCAAATTCCGGTTTACCCACTCAAAGGCTATTCATTGACGATGCCAATTATTGATGAACAGCGTGCCCCAATGTCTACTATCTTGGATGAAACATACAAAATTGCAGTAACGCGGTTTGACAAGCGCATTCGTGTCGGTGGAATGGCTGAAGTCGTTGGGTTTAATTTGAATATCCTGAAAAAACGCTGCGAAACATTAAAAATGGTGGTACAAGATTTATATCAAGGCGGTGGTGATATTGCACAAGCGCAATTTTGGACGGGGCTGCGCCCAATGACACCGGATGGTACCCCAATAGTTGGGCCGACTGCATACAGTAATTTATATTTAAATACAGGGCATGGGACGCTGGGCTGGACAATGGCTTGTGGTGCAGGAAAACTGCTAGCAGATTTAATTTCAGGGAACACACCAGAGATAGCGTCTGATGATTTATCGGTATTTAGGTACCTTGATGGCTTTAATACCAAACTGGTTACTCATGGTGATTTAACTCCAGCACGTTAAGCGTTTGATGTTTTGGCATCATTGTAATTTTAGAATTAATTAAATGTACTAAGGAATTAAAATGCCGCGCCCTATAAGTGCTGTTATTCATCTACAAAATTTACAACATAATTTGGCTATTGTACGGCAACATGTTGGAAGATCGAAAATTTGGTCAGTCATGAAAGCAGACGGTTATGGTCACGGTATCAAGCAGATTTGGCCGGCATTAAAAGAAACGGATGGCTTTGGGGTATTAGATTTTGATGAGGCCATTTTATTGCGAAAAGAAGGGTGGAAAGGGCCAATTCTATTGTTAGAAGGTTTTTTTCAGCCACAAGACTTACAATTGATTGACCAGTATAATTTAACAACCAGCGTTCATAGTGAGTGGCAATTGTTTGCTATTGAAAATGCACAATTATCATCACCTATTTCAGTCTATATAAAACTAAATAGCGGCATGAATCGATTAGGTTTTTCACCGAGCGAATACGAAAGTGTGGTTCAACGGTTATCTAAAATGTCGAATGTACGCAGTTTAACGTTAATGAGTCACTTTGCTAATTCAGATACCAAAACGGGCGTTACTGAACCTTTTCAACAAATCCAGCAATTTGAACACTTATCTTTAGAAACCTGTATCGCAAATTCAGGGGCAACACTGTGGCATAAACACACACAATATGATTGGATTCGTACAGGTATTTTGCTGTATGGCGCTTCTCCAAGTGGAAAATCTACTGATATATCTGGGTTGAACTTGAAGGCGGCGATGACCTTACAGTCAGAAGTGATCGCTATCCATGAAATTCCAGCAGGTCAATCAATTGGTTATGGTAGCCGGTTTACATCGACTAAACCTATGCGTATTGCGACAGTAGCGTGTGGTTATGCAGATGGGTACCCTAGACATGCTGCCAATGGAACGCCTGTATGGTGCAAAGAAAAGCGTTGTGCGCTACTGGGGGCTGTTTCAATGGATATGCTGACAATTGATATCAGTGACTGTGGCGATGTTAAGCTTGGTGAGCGAGTGGAGTTATGGGGGCAAAACTTACCGGTTGATGAGGTTGCACAAGCTGCGGGGACAATTGGTTATGAGCTACTTTGTGCGCTAGCAAAAAGAGTTCCTGTTTCTTATGAAAATAAAGTAGAATAAATATTAATCAGTCACGCTAAAAACAGTTAAAATTTAGCTTTAAATGTGATTTCGATTAAGCATATTGGGATTATAGCTATATTGTTATAACATATAGCTGTGATCTATTTCTCATTATTTTTAGGTTGAATATATGTCAAAAGCAATTAAATTAACGACACTTGCGGTGGCTTTGAGTGTGTTATCTGGGGCCGCCTTTGCAGGAACTTGGTCAGTTGGTGGTTCAGTATTAGCACAGTCAACACCTTATAAAGGAATTAAGAGCCGTGATTATGTCACGCCAGTGCCTATAGTTAATTATGATAGTGAGAATTTCTATTTTCATACATTAGCAGCTGGTTATTATCTATGGAATGATACACAAGACCAGTTATCATTGGATGCTTATTATTACCCACAATTTTTTAAACCTAAAGACAATGATGATAAAGCAATGCGTGAATTAGACCGTCGCCGTGATACGGTGATGACTGGTTTGACTTATCGTCATAAAGCTGATTGGGGTACACTAAGAACGAATATTTCTGGTGATATCTTAGGTATCAGTAATGGTATTCGTGGTGAGTTTGCCTACCTGTATGGCTTTGAAGGTGACAAATGGTCAATCACTCCGGGCCTTGGTGTTAAATGGGATAGTAAGAACCAAAACCGTTATGAATATGGCGTGTCTTCAAAAGAATCACGTAATAGCGGTTTAAAACGTTATAACCCAGGTTCAAGTTGGACACCATACATTGAAGTGACAGGAAATTACCGCTTTGATGAAAATTGGACTGTATTCGCAATGGGCCGTGTTGACCGTCTACCAAGTGAAGTGAAAGATAGCCCAATGGTAAATAAAGATGTTTCCGCCATTATGTGGACAGGTGTCACTTACACATTCTAAGTTTGTGATAGAAAATTAAATTAATTAGCCCCTGATATTCTTACAATTATCAGGGGCTAATTTTATCTATCTAGTTATCTACCTAGAAAATTTATATTCTTAGAATGGATAATTAATCTTGCGGCTTATTATCGCGACTGACCATCACTAAAGAAAGACGAGCAGGGTGTTGTGCTTCACTTTTCATCGGGACGTTGATCCTTGCCGTTTCTACACAAACCATTTGTTTGTACCCATTATTTGGCATGTCATCCATGCTACATGATAATTCTGCCCAAGGGTTCCAACAGACAACATCACTATTATGGTAATGGTGAATTTCTATTGTACGTGCCCAGCCATCATCACGTAATAAGCTGTATTCTTCCGGTTCTGAATAAATACGATCGGTGTGCTTATTAAATTTGAGTGGTTCATTCACATAAGCTTCTTTATCTGCGACTTTATCGAAGTAGTGGCCGCCTAACCCATAGACGGTGGCTTTTTGGATATCACTGATATTGAAATAACTATGCAATGCGGCAGTCGTTTCGAAATCTCCATAACTTTCTAATTCAAGTTCACATGTTTCCCCAAGTTTCATACGTAAGATCAGGGTGAACTCATGGGGCCATAATTTACGGGTATAGTCGGTATCCGTTAACGTGAAGGTTAAAATAACACCATCTTCATGTTCATTATGTGCGGTGAATTGCCAAGGTAAAATTCGTGCAAAACCATGACTAGGACTGGCAACAGGACCGAACCAAGGCCAACAAATAGGAATACCACCGCGAATAGCAACGCCTTCTTTAAAGGCACTTTCTGAACTTAGCCATAAGCAAGGTTTTTGCCCCGCGGGTTGCCAATCAATAAGTTGAGCGCCTTGTAAACTGACAGCACCACGTACTTTGGGATGTGAAATAACAATAAGTGGGAGCTCATCGAGTTGGCGTTGAGTAATGTAAGCAGAGACTTGTTTAATGACTGGTAGTGCAAAAAGTTTGTCGTGCATGGTATTAGGCCTGTGTTCATTCACTTAAATTATTTAGAAGTTCCTGTGTGGCATACTTAAAGCCGCAGTGAATCGTATTCGTTCTAAAATAAGTCATGTTTATAGCGTATCCAATAGATGATCAACCATAAGCGATATTGCAGAAAATATGAAGTGTTAATTTGTTATTGGATACGATACAAAAGAGCCGCCAAATTGGCGGCTCAGTTAGACAGATTACATTACAGCTCTTATTTAGAGATGTGAGCGATCAGGTCTAAAACTTTGTTAGAGTAACCCGTTTCGTTGTCATACCAAGAAACTAATTTAACAAAGTTGTCGTTCAGTGCGATACCTGCTTTAGCATCAAATACTGAAGTCAGTTTTTCACCGTTGAAGTCAGTTGATACAACGTCATCTTCAGTGTAACCCAGAACGCCTTTCAGTTCGCCTGCAGCTGCTTCTTTGATCGCATCACAGATTTGAGCATAAGTTGCTGGTTTTTCTAAACGAACAGTTAAATCAACAACTGATACGTTAGGAGTAGGTACACGGAAAGACATACCAGTCAGTTTACCGTTCAGCTCAGGGATAACTTTACCTACGGCTTTAGCAGCACCGGTTGATGAAGGGATGATGTTTTGAGCAGCACCACGACCACCACGCCAGTCTTTGTGTGAAGGACCATCAACAGTTTTTTGTGTTGCAGTTGTTGCGTGAACTGTTGTCATCAGACCTTCAACGATACCGAACTTGTCATTGATAACTTTAGCCAGTGGAGCTAAGCAGTTAGTTGTACAAGATGCGTTAGAAACGATTTCTTGACCTGCGTAAGCTTTGTGGTTAACGCCCATAACGAACATAGGAGTATCATCTTTAGAAGGGCCAGTCAGAACAACTTTCTTAGCGCCAGCTTGGATGTGTTTACGTGCAGTTTCATCAGTTAAGAAGATACCTGTTGCTTCAGCAACGACGTCAACACCGACTTCGTTCCATTTCAGGTTCGCAGGATCTTTTTCTGCTGTTACACGGATTTTTTTGCCGTTTACAACTAGGTGACCATCTTTAACTTCAACAGTACCGTTGAAACGACCATGAGTTGAGTCGTATTTCAGCATGTATGCCATGTATTCTGCATCGAGCAGGTCGTTGATAGCAACGATTTCGATGTCAGAACGCTCTTGTGCAGCACGGAAAACGATACGGCCAATACGACCAAAACCATTAATACCTACTTTGATAGTCATAGTATTTCCACCAGCTATTTATTCGTGAATTAAGTTGTAGTTAAAGTTACCAAAACCTTGCCAGCCGTCAAGCGGAATCGTGTCAATTATTGAAAAAAATCAATTCTGATACCACCAATTGCTTATTTGTCAGCCACTTCAGCGGCAAATACAGCCGCACGTATTATCGGGATTGTACGGCATAATGAAACCATCTATCAGTGATATATGTGATACGGTTCACAAATCAAAACGGAAAGTAAGATGCTTCTTAGTTTAGAATAGTTTTACAGAAAATGTTGTTAATTTTTTGTTGATTGAAATTGATGTATGATAACCATCAACCACTTTAGTTATTTAAATATTTAGGTATGACATGTCAAGTAAAGATAAACAACCTATTGATATTTCAAAATTAAATGAGATGCAGCGTTACGTTACACAGCAAGCAGGTACCGAGCCGCCATTTAGTGGTCAATTATTGCATAACCGTAAAGAAGGTGTGTACGAGTGCTTATGCTGTGGTTCACCTTTATTTATGTCTGAGACCAAATTTGATGCAGGTTGTGGGTGGCCAAGTTTTTACCAACCCGTCAATGAAGAGGCAATCAAATACATTGAGGATTTCTCTCATGGGATGCACCGCATTGAAGTTCGCTGTCAACACTGTAATGCGCATTTAGGGCATGTGTTTCCAGATGGTCCTCAGCCTACTGGTCAGCGTTACTGCATTAATTCAGCATCATTAAGCTTTATTGATGACGATAGCGGTGAAAAGACGCGTGGATAAAGAGCTGAAGTGTGCTGAAACCATTTTTTTAGAATGACAAAAACGATTCAGCTATTGGCTGAAATCAAGAATAATAAAATAATGAGTGAATTATGTATTGGAAGGAGCTTTACCGTGAGCGTTGAAGTCAGTCCTGAGCAACTTGAACAATTATTAGCAGTGATGACCCTTGAAATTTATGAACGCCTTGTGACCGCTGTTGAGCTCGGTAAATGGCCAGATGGTGTGATGTTAACGCCAGAACAAAAAGAACATAGCTTACAAATGGTATTATTGTGGCAGTCACGGCATAACCATGACCCTGAGCATATGACGGTAGGGACTAATGGTGAAATTACGATGAAGAGCAAGCAAGAGCTAAAAACGTTGTTTCAAGGTGAGATGTTAGCAACATTAAAACCGCAAAATAATGATGAATAATGGTTGCTCTAGAGAATAGCTTGTTGATTCAATATGATGCTGCATAGTGACAGTGTCACTAAAACAAGTTTTCTCAATTACTAGATTTTCAATTATTACATGAGAAAACTTGTCCATAAAACATGTCCTAATGCAGGTCGGTTAATGTAATTAACCTCGCACCTTGATTTTGCATTTCGACTAAAGCTTCTTGGCTGTCATTGGCCCCGAGATTGACGCCTCTACAGCCATCGACTAAAACATCTACGGTATAACCTAATTTTAACGCATCTAACACGGTAAATTTGACACAGTAATCCGTCGCAATTCCCATAATAATTAAATGCGAAATATGGTGTTCTTGTAGCCACGCATGTAGGCGCGTTTGGCTAATTTTATCATTATCAAAAAAGGCACTATAGCTATCAACCTGGGGGTTTTCCCCTTTGGTAAAAATTGCACTAATAAGCGATTGATTTAAATTTTTGTGTAATTCAGCGCCATGTTCACCTTGTACGCAATGAATAGGCCACCAAACTTGTGTAATACCATTTAGCTCACCGACTTCGCCAATTTGAGTATTTGAATTGGCCGCGAAACTAAGGTGTGTCGCAGGGTGCCAATCTTGGCTTGCAATGATGTCTATCTGTTTTTGTTGGCAAATATCCATCGCTTTATTAGCAACATCAATAACATGTTCGCTTTCATTTACTGCTAATGTGCCACCCGTGCAGAAATCGTTTTGTAAATCGACTAACAGTAATGCTGCTTTCATTATGTCCTCAGTATGTTATCTGTCTGTTATTCATCAGCATAGCTCAACTCGCCGCGTAAATTATTCTGCATTAACTCACGGATTAAAGCAGGGGTATAATTTTGACTCAGTAAGTAGTGCAATTTACTTAAGGCGGCTTCAAAAGTCATGTCATATCCACTTATCACACCCGCTTCTGCAAGTGCGTGTCCTGTGGCGTAGCCTTCCATATTAACACGGCCAGAAATACATTGTGTCAGGTTCACCACAATAATCCCTCGGTTCGTTGCTTCACGGAGTATGCGCAGTAATTCAGGCTGCTGAGGGGCATTACCGACACCGTAAGAGCGCAATATCAGCGCTTTAACGGGTTGTTGGAGAATGTTGCGTACAATTTCAATTGATAGCCCTGGATAAAGTGTCACAACGCCGATAGGTTGAGGTGTAATTCGGTGACTTTTAAATTCGCCTATACCAATAGGTGCAGGGCACGTATTAAATGAGCGAATATGAATGCCAGCTTCCATTAATGGCGAACAGTTAGGTGAACTGAAAGCATCAAAGCCATCTGCATGGGCCTTAACAGTGCGGTTACCGCGATATAATTTATTATTGAAAAATAATCCCACTTCATTAATGGGGTAGTTTGCTGCTAAATATAATGCATTTAGTAGATTAGTTTGCCCATCAGAACGTAATGCTTCTAACGGGATTTGTGACCCTGTCACTATTACGGGTTTTTTCAAGTTTTCAAACATGAAAGATAACGCTGAGGCGGTGAAAGCCATCGTGTCAGTGCCATGTAATATGACAAACCCATCATAAAGTGGATAGTTCTCACGTATATCATCAGCGATAAGTTGCCAGTCTTCAGGAGTGATATCAGATGAATCAATTAAAGGCTGATGTTCACGGATCGTAAACTCAGGCATTTCAGGGCGGTGAAACTCGGGCATCTGAGCTAACTGAGCTTGCAAATGGCCGGAAACAGGAATATATCCCTGTGGTGAATGGCGCATGCCAATTGTTCCACCAGTGTAAACAACATAAATTGATTTCTTCTGCATCTTATTACCTAATTTATCCAACTTATCGAAGGAGAGTGATTATCAGGATTTTGACGTATTTGTTAGCGTATTACTATCGTTAACTTGCGAATAGTTAGATTGATATGAGGTTATTGATGGGTTTGTGAGAGAAATCCCCTTCATTGAATCTGAAGGGGATTCAGTGATCAGTTAATTTCCGCGCAATTTAAACAAAAAGCATAGCGGTTTTGTGGGTCATTCATTTTTAAGAAAAATTGCGCTTGTTGGCGGATATCCGTCGCGACTGCAGGTGGTAAAAATACGTGTAGCACATCCGGCATGGCGGCTTGAACGTTTGTTGTTAATTCAAGTAACAATTGATCCATAAAGGTCAACTCAGGCTTCATCCAATCTAACTTAACGTCAGTGAGTTTAGCGAGCTCAGCAGCTTTATCTACGGCATTATCAAAATCACCTAGTTGGTCTACAAGACCATTTTTAAGCGCGTCTTGCCCAATCCATACACGGCCTTGAGCGATTTGGTCTATCTCTGCTGGTGTTTTATGGCGAGATTTAGCCACTAAGCCAATAAATGTCTCATAGCCATTCTCAATGGTAATTTGCATCATGTCAGCAAATTGTGGGCTGATCCCTTTAGTCAAAGAAATATCGGCTAATGGCGACGTTGATACGCCATCAGTATATACCCCTATAGAATCTAAAGATTTTTCAAAGGTATTAATTACGCCAAATATACCAATCGAACCAGTCAGCGTGTTTGGACTGGCAATGATATAGTCCGCTGGAGTTGAGACCCAATACCCCCCAGATGCAGCCATTCCCCCCATAGATACAACAACAGGTTTACCTGCAGCATGAGCAGAAGCCAGTTCACTGCGGATCAAATCAGAAGCGCTTACGCTACCACCTGGGCTGTTAACGCGCAAAACTATCGCTTTAATATTATCATCAAGGCGAGCGTCACGAATTTGTGCTGCGATGGTATCACCTCCTGCAATCCCAGCCGTTTGTGGGCCATCCATGATAGCACCTTGAACGACAATCACGGCGATATTGCCACTTTGATTAGCATTGGTATCTGCTATTTTAGTGGAATAATCATAGATACTAATATTATTGAATTGTTTATCTTCTTTATTCCAGCCAAAGTGTTTACTGAGTAAATCTTCAACTTGTTCGTTAGTATAAAGTTTATCAACCAATTTTTGTTTTAACGCGTATTGTGCGCTATCGCCTTTGACTGAGCGTAATTTCTCTAAAATAGCATCAGCCCCAGGAAAAATTTGTGTGTTGGTCGTATTACGGTTTTTGGCGATTTCTGTGAGGTAATTGTTCCAAAGAGCATCCAGCCACTGTTTATTGGCTAAACGTGCTTCAGGGGACATCTCATCACGCATTAATGGCTCAACCGCTGATTTATAGGTACCAACACGGAAAATATGGCTACTAACTTTAAGTTTTTCTAACAGTGACTTGTAGTAGAGTCCATTCGTTGCAAAACCATATACCCCAACCGCACCTTGCGGTGTGAGGTAAATTTCATCAGCGTAACTGGCGAGGTAGTATTGCGACTGATTATAACTGTTACCAATGGCGTAAACCTGTTTCCCTGAACTTTTAAATTCATTGATTGCTTTACCGATATAAGCTAGAGAGGGCTGATCGGCTCCAGCTAAATCATCTAGGCGTAATACCATCCCTGTAATGCGATCATCATTTGCAGCGGTACGGATGGTATCAACGATGTCGAATAGTGAATTTTCTTGCATTCGGCTGTTTGAGGTACCAAGTAATTCACGGCTCATACGACCAAATGGGTCTGGAGTAGAGACTTGGTCTACGATAACCCCCTGTAAATCCACATACAAAGCACCAAAATAATTTTTTTCGGGTTGAGTCTCTGTCTGATAAAGAGCAATCGACCCAATAACAACAAAAAATAATACTAAGAAAATGGCGTTGAAAACGAATTCCCTAATAAAGTTCAGTGCTCGCCAGCTAATTCTAAAAATGGTAGCGATGATGTCCCATAGTTGACGCATGTTTTCTCCTATCCTGCATATTCTGCACCACAAGGGTGTTGGCTTCATTTGTTTGCCGTTGACTTATGGCACAAACTATTTTTGGATATTACATAAATAGTTCTTTCTACAGTTGGGTTACTTCAGCCTGTAGCACGAATTAACAACAATATACTCAAAAGCAAATCTGTTACCCGATCACCATATCGAACACTTGATATCTTAGTTGTATCAATACAATTAGTTGCAATAGCGGGCTATTTTTATGCATAACAAAATTATGATACGCAAGGTACAATGCTTCAATGATATTTTTCACATGTGACAAATGATACAATTCAATGAATTTATAACGTAATTTTACCTAACGAATAACTGTTATTGTTGTATTAGTGTAAGCGATTTTCCTTTAAGCTTAAACAATAGATAGCGTGGGTATAATTATCTAATTGAATGATTATCATATCAGTTTACTCTTAAACGGAGACAAATATGGATGCTTTGACCCTTTTGTTGAACCGCCGTTCAGCTTCAAGACTTACAACACCAGCACCGCAAGGCGAAGAACTCGACAATATACTTGCTGCGGGGATGAGAGCACCTGATCACGGTGCTTTGAAGCCGTGGCATTTTGTTGTTATGCAAAATGAGGGGATTAAACGCTTCAGTGAGCTATTGGAAAAAGCGGCAATTGAAGGGCAATTAGGTGCAGAGGTACAAGAAAAAGCCCGTAATGCCCCTTTTCGTGCCCCATTAATTATTACTGTGATCGCTAAATTAAAAGATCATCCGAAAATACCACAATGGGAACAATTAGTTGCTGCGAGCTGTACGGTACAAGCAATGCAGATGGCAGCAGTAGCTCAAGGTTTTGGCGGTATATGGCGCTCAGGTTCATGGACAGAAGATGCTGTGGTTCGTGCTGGATTAGGTTGTGGAGATAATGACCGCATTGTTGGGTTCCTTTATTTAGGAACTCCAGAGCTTAAAGCGCCAGTAAAAGTACAAGCTCCTGATATGACAGGCTATGTATCTCACTTCTAAAGAGAATAATAATGACTGAAAAAATTAGATTAACTCAATATAGTCATGGTGCTGGTTGCGGTTGTAAAATTGCACCGAAAGTATTAGAGCAAATTCTGCACACAGAGCAAGCAAAATTTCATGATCCACATTTGTTAGTTGGTAATGAAACTAAAGATGATGCGGCCGTTTATGATTTAGGTAATGGAATAGGCATCATCAGCACAACAGACTTTTTCATGCCGATCGTTGACTCCCCATTTGAATTTGGTCGTATTGCAGCAACCAACGCGATTAGCGATATTTTTGCAATGGGTGGTAAGCCAATTATGGCCATTGCTATTTTAGGCTGGCCAATTGCGAAGTTACCACCGGAAGTGGCTCGTGAGGTGATTGAAGGTGGACGAGCAGCTTGTGCTGATGCGGGTATCTCGTTAGCTGGTGGCCATTCTATTGATGCACCTGAGCCTATTTTTGGTTTGGCGGTTACGGGTGTTGTGAATACGGAGTATGTGAAGAAAAATAGTGCCGCAACAGCGGGGTGCGAATTGTTCTTGACGAAACCGCTTGGAATTGGTGTTTTGACAACAGCAGAGAAAAAAGGGGTGCTTGCGCCGGAACATCAACACTTAGCGGCAGAAACCATGTGCCAAATGAATAAGCTAGGTGCGGTGGTTGCGCCTTTAGATGGTGTGACGGCAATGACTGACGTGACTGGTTTCGGTTTATTAGGTCATTTAAGTGAGATTTGCGAAGGATCTAAAGTTCGTGCTGAAATCTCCTTTAGTAAAGTTCCTAAATTAGCCAATGTCGAAAAATATATTGAAGCAGGTTGTGTTCCTGGGGGAACCACTCGTAACTTTGACAGTTATGGGCACCTTATTGGCCCTATGAGTGATATGCAGCGTCAACTACTGTGTGATCCTCAAACTTCTGGCGGCTTACTTATTGCAGTAAAACCTTCCGAAGTCTCTAAAATTAAAGAGATTGCACAGCAGCAAGGTGTTTTGTTACAGTCTATCGGTAAATTATTACCCCATCAGGATAATGTTCCTTTAGTTGAAGTGATAGATTAATTTATGCGTTTGTTTATTGCGGAAAAACCGAGCCTTGCAAGGGCCATTGCAGATGTATTACCAAAGCCCCATAAACGAGGTGATGGTTTTATTCAATGTGGTGATGGCCAAACTGTAACATGGTGTATTGGCCATCTTTTAGAGCAGGCGGAACCCGATGCTTATGAACCTCGGTATGCACGATGGAATCTTCAGGATTTGCCAATTATCCCTGATAAGTGGCAATTGAAGCCCCGTCCCGCAGTAACTAAACAATTAAAAACTATTGAAACATTGCTGAAGCAAGCCTCAATAGTTGTCCATGCAGGAGACCCCGATAGAGAAGGTCAATTGCTGGTGGACGAAGTGCTTGACTTTTTAAAGCTCGACCCTGAAAAACGTAGAGAAGTAAAACGTTGTTTAATCAATGACCTTAACCCGCAAGCCGTTGAGCGGGCAATTGAGCGTTTGAGAGAAAATCGTGAGTTTATTCCTCTTTGTGTCTCTGCCTTAGCAAGAGCACGGGCAGATTGGTTGTATGGCATCAATATGACCCGTGCTTATACGTTATTAGGGCAACGAGGAGGCTATCAAGGCGTTCTTTCTGTAGGGCGGGTACAAACTCCGGTATTGGGGTTAGTTGTTAGGCGCGACGAAGAAATAGAAAACTTTGTACCTAAAGACTATTTTGAGGTTAAAGCTCATATTGTTACGCCAAAGGATGAGCGCTTTGTAGCGATATGGCAGCCAAGCGACTCCTGTATTGACTATCAGGATGAAGAAGGGCGTTTATTCCATCGACCGCTTGCAGAGCATGTGGTATCGCGTATTGAGGGCAAACCTGCCATAGTGACGCAATATCAGGACAAGCGCGAATCAGAAATTGCACCGTTGCCTTTCTCTTTATCTTCTTTGCAGATTGAAGCTGCCAAAAAATATGCGTTGAGCGCTCAAGAAGTATTGGACATTTGCCAACGTTTATATGAAACACATAAGTTGATTACTTATCCTCGTTCAGATAGCCGTTATTTACCGGATGAACATTTTGCAGGGAGACACAGTGTCTTGAATGCAATTGCGGTGCATCAACCAGACCTCACTGAATTTGAATTACCTGAGCTGGATAAAAAGAACCGGTGTTGGGATGATAAAAAAGTCGATGCTCACCATGCCATTATCCCAACAGCAAAAACGGCAGTAGTAAAGTTAACTGAAAATGAAAGTAAAATTTACCAATTGATTGCGCGTCAATATATTATTCAGTTTATGCCCGATGCGGTTTACCGTAAGTGTACAATTGATCTAGAAATTGAAAAGGGTAAATTTATCGCAAAAGCTCGATTTCTTGCTGAAGCAGGTTGGCGAGTCGTATTGGGCAATAAAGAGCGCGATGCTGAAAACGATGGTATGCCACTGCCAGTTGTGAGTAAGAATGATGAGTTGTTATGTGAAAAAGGGGAAGTGGTTGAACGGCAAACGCAGCCTCCACGTCCTTTTACGGATGCAACGTTATTATCAGCAATGACTGGGATCGCTCGTTTTGTACAAGATAAAGCATTAAAAAAAGTATTGCGAGAAACGGATGGGCTTGGTACAGAAGCGACTAGAGCCGGTATCATTGACTTACTATTCAAACGCCAATTTCTCTACAAAAAAGGGCGTTATATTCATTCCTCGCCTGCGGGAAGGGCTCTAATTCATGTTTTGCCCGATATGGCAACATTACCAGATATGACAGCCCATTGGGAGTCAGTATTAACCCAAATTAGTGAAAAACAATCACGTTATGATGATTTTATGCATCCACTAAGCCAAACGCTAATGCAATTAATTCACCATGCACGTCAGTTTACAAATTTGAGGGCATTTCGAGAACTCCCCGCTCCATCAGTAAAAATGGGAAAAAAACAAGTAAAAGCGGGTAAGAAAACAAAAAAGAAACAGGATTAGTTGAGTCTGGTAAATCAATAAAAGGCGCTTAAGGCGCCTTTTTGCATTATGACAAGTAAGAAAGTTTACTTTGAGAGGTCAAATTCAGACCATACAGGTGCGTGGTCTGATGGCTTTTCCATCCCGCGGATTTCGTAATCAATACCCGTTGCAATACAACGCTCAGCGAGTTTATTGGAGGCCAGTAATAAATCGATACGTAGGCCACGGTTATCATCGAAGCCTTTCGAACGGTAGTCAAACCATGAGTAGCAATCAGAAACATCAGGGTTTTTTGCACGATATGTATCGACTAAACCCCAGCCTAATAATTTAGCTAACCACTCACGCTCTTCGGGTAAAAAAGAGCATTTTCCGGTTTTTAACCAACGTTTACGGTTTGCATCACCGATACCAATATCAAGATCGGTTGGGCTGATATTCATGTCACCCATAATGAGCAACTGTGACTCTGCCGTTTGTGTTGATGTGATGTAATTTTGTAAATCTTGATAAAATTTTTCTTTTGCCGGAAATTTTGTTGGGTGGTCACGGCTTTCTCCTTGAGGAAAATAACCATTTACAACCGTCAATGGGCCGCGATCTGTTTGGATATCAGCCATGATAATGCGACGCTGTGCATCGTCATCGTCAGTTGGAAAACCTTTACGGACAGCAAGAGGCTCATTTTTAGTTAATAGAGCCACGCCATAATGCGCTTTTTGACCGTGATAAAAAACATGATAGCCGAGCTGACTAACTTCTTCATAAGGAAACATATCATCATGGACTTTGGTTTCTTGTAAGCCAATAACCTCAGGTTGATGTTTTTCGATGATTGCAGCGAGTTGGTGAGGGCGAGCTCGAAGGCCATTAATATTGAACGATATGAATTTCATGGTTTTTTATCACCTAGTTTTATGATTATTATGCTTATTCTACCAGATGGTAGCAATACTGTAACCCCGCGGAGTATGTTTCAACGGTTAGATTGTTTTAAAGACGATAATGACTATGATAAAAATGCTCATGGCTTAACTTATTCTTGGTATAGTATCAAAATTCAGTGGTTAATATAAAAATAATAATAAATTTAATTAATCAAAAAATATTATGGCCAATTAAATTTATTATGGGTGCTAGAGTTTAGTTTTCTATTAAAGCTAAATTAATAATATCATTATTAACTAGTTTTAATTTCATTTAAAGTCAATTGGTTATTTATATTTTAATGTGATTTAATAGTGGGGGAATAAAAAATAATCAATCGAAACAATATAATATATTGCTT
>OJKJ01000472.1_pt1 | contig 21918 bp, 21 predicted proteins | sample 1596491 | NCBI WGS metagenome assembly OJKJ01 (sample SAMEA4350160, study PRJEB24818) | metagenome | biome: human; feature: gut; material: faeces | place: Denmark | collected 2013-09 | reverse complement strand
CCCCAGAGGAATATTTGGGAAAGACAATCAGTCTGCTGACGGCCCACCGCGGCGTCTTTGAAAGCCCGGAACTGCGGGACGGCTATTTTTGTCTGACGGCGTTGGTGCCCGCAGCTGAAACTTTTGATTTTCCGGTGGAGTTTGCCGTTGCCACGGCGGGAAAGGGAAGCTGTGGCTCCCGTTTTTCCCATTATGAGGACTGTCCGGAAGGAATGGGGGAGGAGCGGGAAAGACTGGGGCCGGATCCGCTGGACAGGCCCCGGTTTATTCTGGCTGCCCGCTCCGCCCTGACCCAGGGAGATTAGCCGTTGAGCAGCCAGACGCCGGCGTTGAGGTAGCCGGCGAAGGCAACCCAGAGCAGATAGGGGATCATCAGCCAGCCGGCCGCCTTTGTTTCCTGAAAAAAACGGGCCGTGGTGATGAGGATGAGAACCCAGAGCAGCAGGAGCCAGATGAGGGAGGCCAGATAGGCACGGGCGTTGAAGAAGAGCAGTGGCCAGACGAAGTTAAAAATCAACTGCAGCCCGTAGAAAAACAGGGCCCCGTTCCGGCCGGTACTGTCCCGCATCCACACCAGATAGGCAGCAACGCCCATGAGGGAATAGAGGATGGTCCAGGCCAGAGGAAATACCCAGCCCGGCGGGGAGAGGGGCGGCTGCTTCAGGCTTTGGTAGAATTCCATGGAATTTCCGGTAAACAGGGCTGCCAGCCCGCCTGTTCCCAGGCTGATCAAAAGGCTCAGCAGAAGAGGCTTCAGTTTTATCATGGGATCGGCTCCTTCCCGCGTTCAGTTGTCTCGCTGTCAGTATATGCCGATTCCGCCGGGAAAATACGGGCAGACGGTTTCAGAGAAACGCCACCCGGTCCCGCAGGATGGTGCGGACGGCCTCCGGATAGGGCTCTGCCGGAACCCAGTTTCTGTTCACCCGCATTACGGAAAGGCCGTGGACAAGGCCCCACATGGCGATCAAATCATACTCGTAATGCTTGGAATCTACCCCTGCGCTTTGGAGATAGGTTACGGCCGTGTCCCGAAAGATGGCGAGAGGGTCTCCGCATGCGGCGGCGTCCGGAGAAAGCTGTTCCGGTTCCGCCCGGCCGGTCACCCCGGTGAAAAACAAAAATTTCAGGTATTCCGGGTTTTCCACCATGAAGCGTACATAGTTGACGCCCATCTCCACCAGGCGTTCCTGGGGATCGCTGTTCTCCAGGGCGTTCAGCCCGTCCAGCAGCTTCTGAGCAAACAGCTGCTGAACGGGCTGCGTCAGCGCCGCCAAAATGTCGTCTTTATTTTTGAAATGCTTGTAGGGCGCCGCATGGCTGACATTGCATTCCGCCGCAAGACGCCGCAGGGAAAGGGCCCGGATGCCCTCCTGGGCGACGATTTTCACCCCGGCGTCGATCAGCTCCTGCCTCAAGTTTTCATGGTGATAAGCTTTCTTTTCCATTGAAATCCTCCATGCCTCTCAGAATGGCTTCAGTATAGCAGGTGTACTGAAAAAAAACAATGTTGACAATGGTAATATTTGGTGGTATGCTTGTTTTGCATCTAAGTTTACGTTGTAAACATAGGAGGAAGCTATGAAAGTAGTGCTGCACGATTTGGAGCCCTCCCGGTTTGAAAGCCTGTACCCGAAGTTGGCACGGGACAGCTTCATTGTCGGGGAGGAGGGACCGGTCCGTAACTGCGTCGGCTGCTTTGGCTGCTGGTGCAAAACGCCTGGAAAATGCGTTATTCCGGATGGGTATGGCGATTTTGGAAAACGCCTTGGAGCCTGCGGGGAATATCTCATCCTGAGCCGGGTGGTTTACGGTGGGTTCAGTCCCTTTGTCAAGAATGTGCTGGACCGGAACATCGGGTACATTCTGCCCTTCTTTGAGCTACGAAAGGGAGAGATGCATCACAAGCCCCGCTATCCCGACAGGTTCCGGCTGCGGGTTTTCGGGTATGGAGAGGAAGTTTCCCCGGAAGAACAGGCCGTCTTCCGGCGGCTGGCGGAGGCCAACGGACTGAATCTGAACGCACAGAGCGTTACGGTACGGCTCGGCCGTTCGCCGGAGGAACTGGCGTTTGAAAGGGAGGGAGAGCTGTGACCGCGTTGATTCACGGCAGTCCGAAAGCGGCGGGGGGTAATTCGGAGAAGATTCTGCAGCTTCTGGAGAAACGGCTTACAGGCCCCTGCGTCCGGGTGGATACTGTCAGAACCGGGCCGGAGACTTGGGAGGCGCTGGCAGACTGTGAAGCCGCCGTCGTGATTTTCCCGCTGTATGTGGATAGTCTGCCCTCTCATTTGCTGCGCTTTTTTATGGAATGGGAGATGGACCGCAGGGAGCAGCAAAGGAGGGCCCTGTCTCTCTATGCCGTTGCTCAGTGCGGCTTTTACGAGGGGGAACAAAACCGGATTGCCTTGGAGCAGGTATCTTGTTTTTGCAGGAAAGCGGGGATTTCCTGGCAGGGCGGCGTCGGCCTGGGCGGCGCCGGAGGCTTCGCGGAGATGCCGGAAGCGCTGCTCAAACCGCTTACCGGAGTTATTTCCTCGCTGGCGGAGGCGGTGAACCGGAAGGAAGAGCTTCCCTCTCTCCAATTTGCCAGCGTGGGGCTCCCCAGATGGCTTTATCTGGCTGCCGGGAATCAGAGCTGGATCCGGGGCGCCAAAAGATTCGGCCTGAAGAAAAGGGAGCTGTACCAAAAGCCTTAAGATAAAAACAGTGAGGAAGCCTCAGGAAAAAACCTGAGGCTTCCTCGTTTCGCCGCCAGGCTGCGGGCGACTGGCGAAGGTTTGCTTTATTCTGCGGTGATGGTGCGTCCCTCGCGTTTGGCCGCCACCTCTTCCGCGGAGAGCTCGCGCAGGCGGACAGCGCCGCGGTATCCCTCTTTCGTGGGAATGACGTCGCCTTTTGCAAAGTAATCTTTTGCCGCCTGAATGGCTTCGCCGTATTGGGGCAGCCACTGCTCCTGAGCGATCAGCATTTCGTCGATCATCTGGGAAATTTCAGGAGGATTGCAGACTGCGCCGGTCAGGGGATCCATCATGGCGGCCTGTTTCAGGAGCATCACATCTCCGGAAACGGCGGCTTCCACAGCCAGCTTCTGTACCCAGATAGACTGGGAGCAAATGGCAGCGCAGCCCAGCGGCAGGTCGCCTACCTTGGGTACCGAGATACCGTTGCCATCCACATAGCAGGGAACCTCAACGACGCATTCATAGGGCAGGTTCGAAATACAGCCCTCATTCATCACGTTCATGTGTCCCCGGTACACACGTCCGGTTTCAAGGGCTTCCATGATATAGGAGCCGTGCTCTTTTCCGCGGCAGGAGCCGTCGTATTTCTTGGGAGGATCTTGGAGGATTTTCGGGTAATCCGTCTCAAACCAGTTGCGTTCCTCCCGGGTCTGCCGCAGGTAGCCGCCTGTCTCCCCGTGAATCCAGTCTGAGGTGTCGATCCACTGCTCGATCTCCTCCGGGCGCTTCCGGTACCAGGACACATATTCGGACAGATGGCCGTTGGACTCCGTGGAGTAGTAGCCAAACCGTTTGAGAATATCCAGCCGCACTTTTTCCTGCTTGCTGTAAACTGGGTGGTTTCCGAATTCGGCGCGGATACGGTCCAGCATTTCCACGCCGTGGTGCTTGACCGAGACGTACCAGGTCTGATGATTGATACCGGCACAGATGAAGTCCAGTTCCTTATGAGGGATTCCCAAAATCTCCGCGATCTGGTGCTCGCCATGGATCTCTCCGTGGCACAGGCCGATGGTATGTACTTTTCCGTATTTATTGCAGGCCCAGGTGGCCATGGCGTTGGGGTTGGAGTAGTTCAGCAGCAGGGCGCCGGGCTCCGCCACTTCGCGGATGTCTTTGCAGAAAGCCAGAAGTTCAGCGATGGTGCGCTGTCCGTACATGATGCCCCCGGTGCAGAGCGTATCGCCCACACACTGGTCCACGCCGTATTTCAGCGGGATGTCCACGTCGGTTTCAAAGCCCTCCAGGCAGCCGATCCGTACGCAGTTGACAATGTATCTGGCGCCCCGGAAGGCCTCCCGGCGGTCCAGCGTGGATTGGATTTTGGTAGAAATCCCATTTGCCTCCAAATCGCGCTGGCAGAGCAGGGTAACCTTTTCCAGATTGTCAGCGTTGATATCGGTAAAGGCGATATCAATGCCGCGGAATTCGGGAACGGACATGATGTCCGTAAAGAGGGTCCGGGCGAAGACGAGGCTGCCCGCGCCGATAATGGCCAATTTAAAACTCATAGTTTGATTCTCTCCCTTCAGAATTCGGAATCCTAGAGGTTCCTTTTGCCCTATCATAGGAAATTATGGGACGCGGGGTGGAATGAATGCTTGGAAAAAGGAATAAAAATGGAAGAAATCGTTGTATTTCTTTTCGGATAGAGCTAAAATGAAACTGTTGAAAAAAGGGAGGAGAAGCGGTGAGCATCTACTATGCGGATAACAGGCATGCGAATGTGGAGGCCTATTATGGCGCGCAGATACGGGAATTCCACATGGGCCTGCACAGCCACCCGCGCTGTGAGATCATGTACGTGGTGGATGGGGAATGCTGGGTGGAAGCCCGGGAAAGAAGGGAAAAGCTGGGGCAGAAAAACTTTGTTTTTCTGGATCAATTGGTGCCCCATTCCCTGAATGTGGACAGCGGCTCGCCCTGCACGCTTTTGAACCTGGAATTCAGCTGTTCCCCTGAAGAATTCGGCCTGGATTTGGGGAAGTTACAGGAAAAAAGCGTCTCCTTCCGAACTTTTCTGAAAAAGGAGGCTCCCGTCCTGTTTCTCTACGACGGGGGAAATGTCTGCGGCGCGCTGCGGGATCTGCTGGAAGCGCTGCAAAACCCGGGAAACCATGATTCCTGCCTGACTGAGCTTTTGCTTGCCCGGCTTTTGCTGGAGCTTTCCTCCTGCGCCGGCAGGGAGAGGGAGAGCAGCGTGGGAGCCAAATATGTAAATCAAGCAAAGGAATACCTGCTTCGGCATTTTGACCGGGACATCTGCGTCAAGGAAGTGGCGGAGTCTGTGGGGCTGAACCAGGCCTATCTGCAGACGCTGTTTTCCACCCATTTCGGCTGCGGCGTTATGGCGTACGCCAACCGGCTGCGTATCGAAAAGGCCTGTTTCCTCCTGAAAAACAGCGAGCTGAGCATTACGGACATCGCCTGCGAAACCGGCTACAACAGCAGGCAGCAGTTCGGCTACAGCTTTCACCGCCAGATGGGAAAAAGCCCCCAGCAGTACCGGAAGGAGCTGGGCTATCAGTTTCAGGAGGGGATTCATCAGCAGTATTACCCAATGGGAAACTAAGGTTTTTCAAGGATTGTTCAATGGAAAGGGCTGCCGCGGAAATTTGCTTCGCGGCAGCCCTTTCCTGTTTTGAGGGTGATTTTGCTGAATCAGAGGAAGGGACGGACGTCCTTTACCAGATCCTGCTCCAGTCCTACCAAATCCTTGGCAATATCCTTAACCTGCTCTTCCGCAGCCTGATACTGATTTAAATAACGGTTCAGAGACTTCATGCCCATGTTGCAGCCGTCTGTAATCAAATCAGCCACGGCTTTGTCGCTGTCTTCTTCCACCAGAAGCTTCATGTTGGTCTTCATCCAGGACATACCTTTGGCCATGGGGCTGGGATCCTTTCCTTCGTCATGGTATTCGTTTAAAAGGGAATGGGTGCGGTCTCCCAGCTTGCCGTGGGCCTGGCGGGATTCCTCCAGAGCGGAGCGCAGGCCGCTGTCTTTTACCTTCGGCAGCATTTCATCGATGCTTTCCACACCCATTTTGATGCCGGAATTGCATTCCCTCAGGAGCTTGACGGTATCTTCTTCGATCATGATGATCCTTCCTTTCACGTTTTGTTTCCAGTGTTCCCTTTTTTGCCGTCAATTATTTGAAATATAAGACCTCACAAAAAAAGTTTTGAGAGAGAGGCGACCAGGAAGCATACTACAAGGCCTGCCAGCGTGGGCGCCAGGAAAGCGACCACAGTCCATTTCAGGCTCTGCGTCTCTTTTTTGATGGTCATGCAGGTGGTGGAGCAGGGCCAGTGCATCAGGGAAAACAGCATGGTGCATATGGCGGTTACCCAGGTCCAGCCGTTCTCTACAAGCAGGGTTTTCAGGGCGTTGAGGTCGGTCATCTCCACCAGGGAACCCTGGGCCATATAAGCCATGATGATGATGGGGACTACAATTTCATTGGCGGGCAGGCCGAGGATAAAGGCCAGCAGGATGACGCCGTCCAACCCCAGCAGTTTTGCAAAGGGGTCCAGGAATCCGGAACAATGGGCCAGCAGAGTGGCGTCCCCCAATTGAACGTTCGCCATAATCCAGATGATGAGCCCGGCCGGAGCGGCTACCGACGCGGCTCGGCCCAGAACAAAAAGGGTGCGGTCAAAGATGGAACGCACGATCACCTTCCCCACCTGCGGCGTCCGGTAGGGAGGAAGCTCCAGCGTGAAGGAAGAGGGGATGCCCTTCAAAATGGTTTTAGAAAGCAGCTTGGATACGGCAAAGGTCATCAGCACGCCGAAAACAATCACGGCGACCAGCAGCATGGAGGAGAGTACCGAAGCGCCGAAGCCTCCGGCAGTGCTTACGAAGAACATGGTGATGATGGCGATGAGCGTGGGAAAACGGCCATTGCAGGGCACAAAGCTGTTGGTGATCATGGCGATCAGCCGTTCCCTTGGGGAATCAATGATGCGGCAGCCGATTACGCCGGCGGCATTGCAGCCAAATCCCATACACGTCGTCAATGCCTGCTTTCCGCAGGCTCCACATTTTTGAAAGCATTTGTCCAGGTTAAAGGCCACCCGGGGAAGATAGCCCAAATCCTCCAGCAGGGTGAATAAGGGGAAGAAAATGGCCATAGGAGGCAGCATTACGGAAACCACCCAGGCAAGGGTGCGGTAGACGCCGTCCACCACCACTCCGACCAGCCATTCCGGAGCGCTGCACAGCAGAAGCAGCTCTCTGAATCGGTCGCCGAGCCAGAACAGGCCGCCGCTCAGCAGCTCGGAGGGGTAGTTTGCCCCGGTGATGGTGAGCCAGAAAATGACCAGGAGAACCAGAAACATGATGGGGAATCCTGTGAGCTTGCTGGTGAGAATGCGGTCGATGCGCTTGTCGCGGGCGTTGTACCCCTCATGCTCTACGGTCACCACTGCCCGGGCCAGCCGTTCGGCCTGCTGCACCACGCCGGAAACCAGATCATCCTTCAGCTCTTCCGGCGTCCAGCCCGCTTTGGCCAGTTCCTCCCACACCTGACAGAGAGCTTCGGAAATCTCCGGGTTTTCCTGTGGGGAAAACCCCAGATATTTGCCGATCGATACAAGAAGGTTCTCTTCCCGCTCCAGCAGTTTCAGGGAGAGCCAACGAGGATCAACGGCGTCTCCGCAGATTTTATTCACCAGAGGGGTCAGCCTGCCCAGCGCCTGTTCTGTCTTCTCGGAGTAGGTCACCACAGGGGAACGGGGGAGGGACTCCTTGCCCGCAGCGGAACTCATGGCTTGAAGCAGCTTGTCGAGGCCCTTGCGGCTGCGGGCCGCAGTTCCCACTACGGGGACTCCCAGAAGCTGAGAAAGTTTTTCGAGATCTACCTTAATCCGTTTCTTTTTCGCCTCGTCCAGCAGGTTGACGCATACCACGGTGTTCCTGGTGATCTCCATGGTCTGCAGCACAAGGTTCAAATTTCGTTCCAGACAGGTGGCGTCACATACCACCACTGCTGCGTCGGCGCCTCCGAAACAGATGAAGTCCCGGGCCACCTCCTCTTCTGCCGAATGGGCCATCAGAGAGTAACAGCCTGGAAGGTCCACCAATACATATCCCCGGTTCCTGTAGGTACAGTATCCCTGGGCGTTGGTGACAGTTTTTCCGGGCCAATTCCCCGTATGTTGGTGGAGGCCGGTCAGTTCATTGAACACCGTGCTTTTGCCCACGTTTGGATTTCCCGCCAGTGCAATGACATGATCGGTCTCATTGACTTTCTTGATTACCAGCTCTGTTGATGCGGCCTTGATGCCTGTGGAGTCTTTGGAAAGACCCATTTAGATCACACCCCTGTTCCATTTTGGTAAGAAGATAGAAAAGGGGCCGTCCCGTTCTGTTTCGGGGCGGCTCCCTGGAATCACGCCGTCATTCGGTCACCATACTTCCAGCGTTCTTGGTTAAGAGCCTATTTGATCTTCTGACGCAGGTCCCGCCCACGTCGTCCACGAAGATTCCGGCGGCATCCTCGCTGCGCAGGGCAATGACCGCACCGCGGATCAGATAAGCGGCGGGGTCGCCCATTGGGCTGATACCGATACACTCCACCCTGGTGCCCTTGATAAGTCCAATATCCTGAAGCCTGCGTCGGAGACTCCCTCCGGCGGAAAGTTCACGCACGACGGCGGTTTCGCCCTCTTTTAAATTTCCGAGGCTGATTCTGTTCTGCATATATCAATTCACTCCTGAATACTTGTTAGGGGAAGGAAATTTTCTTTCTCATCTCTACTATATTCAAAACCTGTGGACTTGTTACAGGCGGGAGGCGGAAATTTGGACAAGGAAGGCTTCTATACGCTGAAGGGTTACACCATGATGGAGCACGGGCTGATCACCTCTTCCATGGAGGACTATCTGGAGATGATCTGCAGGATGTCGGAGCAATCGAAGGTGGTGCGCATTTCTTCTCTGGCGCAGGCGCTGCATGTAAAACCGCCCTCTGCCTCCAAGATGGCCGGCAATCTGAGGGCGCAGGAATTGATTGAATTTCCCAGGTATGGATACATCACCCTGACCCCCATGGGGAAAAAGCTGGGGGAATACCTGGTACAGCGGCACGAAACCATCGGCAGGCTGCTGTGCCTGATCAACGGCACGCAGGATGAACTGGAAGAGGTGGAGAAAATTGAGCATTTTCTCTCTCCCAGGACAGTGCTGAATATCCGGAAGTTTCTGGAGCAGCAGGAAAAAAAATAGTGTCAAGAGTTTTTCGCACTTTCGTTGGCAGACGTTGGGATGGAGAAGTTGGCCGGAGTCTGCAAACGGATCTGCGTATTTCTCTTGACACTGGCTTCCTGGCGGCGATGCCGTCCGGTGACGGACGATTCAAAAGAGGCTCCTTCAGACGCGACGCGGGGAGTGAGACGTCTGAAAAGGCGGCAGGGTTCCTGTTATAATGGCTACTTTCAGGCATTGCGCCCGAAGCGGACAGCATGCGGTGTTTTTTCGCTTCCTGCGCCGGACGTTCACAGAACGTCTCTTCTGCACATCAAAATTCTTACCTCTCCTTTCATCACTGCTTCGTTTTGCTGTACGATTGTTTCGGACATGGGTTACCGGTTCCTTTCAGAATGGCGCAATGCTGCTTCCTTCTGTGGGAATTCTGTAAGCCATGTCTTTTTTCTGTTTCGTCAACTCAATTTAACTTGCCTTTTCCGTAGAAGAGTGAGCGATACTCTACTGGGGTGAACCCAGTGGCCTTTTTAAAGATTCTTGTGAAGTAAACGGGTGAATCTATTCCTACGGCAAGAGCGATATCCTGTATCTGCTTTTCAGAACTGATCAGTAGATTTTTTGCGGTTTTGATTCGAACCTGCAACAGATATTCAGTGATATTGGATCCGGTAACATTTTTGAAGAGCCGGGACAGATAGGCGGGGCTGAGATAAACCACCTGTGCAAGCTTATTCAGTGAAATGTCGCTGTCGATATGATCCCGGATATACTGCTGTACAAACTCAATGCTGTGATGGTTTTTTAGATCCGATAAAAGTGTATCCGGCGCTTTAAGCTGTTCCGCAGCATGGTGATGTTCGATGATCTTGGCCGTTTTCTGAATGGCATGTATGACCTCCTCGTTGAGGTCGTTTTTCAGGCAAAAATCGTCACATTTTGCTTTGATGGCCTGATAGGCGAAATCAAAATCACTATAACCGGTGAGAAAGATCACATGGCAGTCCGGATTGGTTTCTTTGGCGACAGAGGAAAGTTCAAAGCCATCCCAGTGCGGCATTTTGATATCTGTAAGCAGAATGTCGATCATGTCGGTTTTTAGTATTTCTCTGGCCTGCCTGCTGGAAGTAGTTTTGATATATTCGTACTGCGGCAGCTTCTCGCTTAAAAAGCGGAAAATACTGTTCAAAATCTCTTCTTCATCGTCAACGATCATTATTTTAATCACAGTTGGCCCCTCCTCGTAGAAGCTGTTTTCCGCGGATCTATCTGCGGATTTTTACAGTGACTTTCATACCGCCTTGTTCGCCCTGTTCAAGGGTGAGCCCGCAGTGGGGATCTTTGAAAAACAGCTGAAGCCGTCGGTGGATATTTAAAAGTGCGGAAGGTTCCATTTGACCGATCCCGCTGCTGAAAGCCTGCTGCAGCATTTCAATTTTTCCACGGTTTTTTTCAAAGCTTTCTGAATTGTCTTCAATGGTCAGGTGCAGATACCCACTGTCATGAGAGGAACGGAATTCCAGAAGGCCGTCAAATTCCATATCCTCCAGTCCGTATTTGAATGCGTTTTCTAGAATGGGCTGCAGGATCAGCGGCGGAACCTGCAGCTTGCAGAATTGCTCCGGAATTTCTTCCCAACGGATCTCCGTGCGGTTTTTAAAACGAACCGCCTGTATGGATGCATAGGCCCTTGCGTGCGCCAGTTCTTCGCCGAGGCTGATGGAATCCGCATTGTTTTTTGAGATAAATTTAAAGTAAATTCCCAACATATCGGCGAAATGACCGGCATCTTCATACTCTTTGGCAGTGATTCTGCTTTTCAGGATAAAGAAGCTGTTATAGAGGAAATGAGGGTTGATCTGTGCCTGCAGCTGGCGCAGTTCTGCCTTTTGCTTCAGCATTTGCTGTTCATATACGTCTTCAATCAGGTAGGAAATACTTTTGGTCATCTCGTTAAAGCCGCCGTAAATATGAAAGAATTCCCGTGTGCCGATGTGAGAGAGGCTTGTTGAGAAGTCGCCGCTTTGAACTTTGTGAATGGCTTTTTCCAGCTCTTTGACCGGCCGGTTAATCAAGCGGTACAGGAGCATGAAGTGGAGTATGGTAAGAAGAAAGATGGAGGCGGAGAACGCCCATAGGAAAATAAATAAGCGGTTTGCTTCCATCAGTATTTTTTCTTCCGGGATCAGCTGCGTGTATTTTGCATGAAAGAAATCAGAAAAGTATGTAACAGGCATATACGATATTCCATTCAGCTTTACCGGATGGGTATCCATTGGCCTGCTGTCAGAAAAACTGTCGAAAATATCAGGATTTGAAGAAATGGAATAGTTGTATTCGGTAAATGCCAGAATGCTGTGGGAATCTTCTGAAAACAGAAAGTTCTTTAGTTCACTGGCGATTAAATCGCTGTTAAAAACAATTTCTGAACAGCAGACGAAATTTTCTGGAGTTGCGGAAGCAGGGTAGGCCGCCATAGACAGGCTTCCATCCAGAACTTTGAACCGTTTTCCGGGTGCAGATTGAAGCGAGCTGATATGATCGGCGTCAAAACGGGCGTAACAGACACTGCCGGCACGCAGCGTTCTTTTCGGATTCTGAAAATGTAAGGACAGGCTTTCGATATATCGATTCCCATTTCGGATGGTGGTCATCTGCGTCGTCAGCCGGTCTACTGCGATTGCAACGTTGGTCTCAAAAGGAGAATAAGGCCCCAGATTCAGATATACCACGTCGGGACCGGTTATGAGGTCTTTTTGAAGTTGTTCCACCATCTGCAATTCAAGCTCCAGCTGTTGAAAGTACAGGGAAATCTGTTTTTCAATGGATTTTTGATTTAACGATATAATGATTTCCCGCCCTTCCGCGAAAAAGATGATCCCTACCAGCAACTGGCTGCAGCCGAATATGAGACAGAACACAATAATAATCGCCAAAATTGATACCAGAGGCTTCTTTTTGGAATTCAGAAACGGTTTGCCTTTTTTCACGGTGATACCCTTCCTACTCTGCTTGGAATTTGCAGACATTATATCAATTACCGTGCTGAAAGGAAAGGGATGTGGCAATGTTGACAAAAAAAGTCAATGATGTAAAAAAAGTCTTATTTTAATGGCGGATCAAACATGTTATATTTTCGTCAGATTAATAGAGCGGTTGATTTTTTGGGGACAGGCTCTTTAAAGGAGGAAGGCTGATACGACAAGATTGAGGCGGAAACGGTCGTGTTTATTATGTTGTTCATGCGCCAAGGAGCGCTCATATTCCTTTGAGGTTTAGCGGCGCAGCAGAAAGGAATGGTCATCACTATGAAAAAAATGAAAGCCGCCTTTATCGGTTTTCTGCCGGAGGCGGGAGATGTTTACCAAACACTGGAAGATTATGCAAAGATAGGATACCGAGCCTTTGAAGGCGGAGATTTGCTGTTTGAGAAAGGAGATCCGGCAGAAAACCTGAAGCGTGTGGAAGCAATTGGTATGAAGCCTCTGGCCGTTAGCTGTAATTTTCTGCAGGATCAGGCTCCCGATCCCAAAGAAATTCTCAGGAAAGTAAAAAAGATAGGGGTTTCTATGGCTGTATGTTATTGCGGCCGTGCGGGTGCGTACCGCTTTGGAGGAACTGACCGGCAGCCGACTTACGACGAACTGATGAAAGAATGCGAGGCTATGGACAGCGTTGCCAAAGAATTGGAGAAAGAGGGCGTTTCTTTAGCTTTTCACAACCATGATGCGGAATTTTCCGTTATGGTCAGAGGGGCGCCGGCGCACTATCTGATGGCAGCGAATACGCAGTATCTAAAATTTGAACTGGATACTGGATGGGCTGATTTTGGAGGTTATGATCCGGTATCTATTATGAAAGAATTGGGTGACCGTCTGGCCATGGTACATATCAAGGATTATGTGCCTGCCGTCACCACGGAGCGTCCGCAGGCTCCGGACGGACGTCATATTGTCGTACCTGTATTTACTTCTCCAGGAACCGGCGCGCTCGATTTACAAGGCTGTTTAGAGACTGCTCAAGCTCTGGAAATAGAGTATGCTACAGTGGAGCAGGACACTCTGAACAATTTGTCATGGAGGCAGGCGCTGCAGGCCGGCTATCTGAATATGAGAGAAACCGGCATTGTGGAATAAAAACGGCAGCTTTCCGGGCCGGGTAAACGCAAAAGCAATCCGGCAATTTGTTTGGAGGCTGCCCAGACGCCTAAACAACGGCTTTGATGAGCGGAAGCATACAGGACTGCATATCAGGTACAGGGATACGCCGGACTGGAAAAACTCTTCGCCTTTGATAAAAGGGATCCATGTTCGGGCAAGTATCAGAACGGAAAGCAAAGCCGAGTTTGAGGGGGGATAATATATGCAGACCATTGTGAAAAACGAATTGAACGGAACAGGTCCTGTTTTGATAAAACACGGGTTTCGATACTTCTTCAGAAGTATCAGAAAACAGAAAATTCTTTGGTTGATGATCTTGCCCGCCATTCTGTACTTCATTGTTTTTTGCTATCTGCCTATGGGCGGTATTGTACTGGCATTTAAGAATTTCAACTATCAGCAGGGCATATTTGACAGTCCCTGGGTGGGGGTTAGAAATTTTGAATTTCTGTTTTCTTCCGGAACGCTGTGGGAAGTTACAAAGAATACGATTCTTTATAATATAGCGTTCATCCTTGTCAGTCTTGTGATGGAAGTGCTTGTCGCCATAATGCTCAGCGAGCTGGCTGGGAAATGGTTTAAGAAAATCACACAGTCTGTTATGTTTCTGCCGTATTTTGTTTCCTATGTGCTGTTGGCGGCGCTGGTCTATAACCTTTTTAACTTTGAATACGGCGTAGTAAACAACATCCTGATCAGCTGGGGACAAGAACCTGTAGACGTGTACAGCAATCCCGGTATCTGGAAATACCTGTTGGTGTTTTTCCACGAATGGAAGGGATTAGGTTATGGGGTGGTGATTTACCTAGCGGCGCTGACAGGGATCAACAGCGAGTACTATGAAGCTGCGAAGATTGACGGCGCCAATAAATGGCAGGAGATCGGTTGGATTACCATTCCGCTCCTCAAACCGACGATGATAATTGTGACGCTGTTTGCGGTCGGCAGCATTATGAAAGGCCAATTTGAACTTTTTTATCAGGTTATCGGCACAAACTCTCTTCTATATTCCACAACAGATATCATTGATACCTATGTGTTCAGAATGCTGACGCAAACATTTGAACCTGGGATGGGAACTGCTGCCGGACTGTATCAGTCGGTGCTGAGTTTCCTGATGATTGTGGGAGTAAATTATCTTGTGAAAAGAGTGGAACCGGACTACTCGTTGTTTTAGGGGGTGAGGATTTGAAAAAAACCATAGATGAGAAGTTTTTCAGTGTTATTTCTTATACCTTTACCTTCGTAATCGCGTTGATTTGTTTTCTGCCCTTTTGGCTGATTGTGATCGGATCGTTTACCAGTGAAAGTGAGATAATCGCCCGTGGATATTCCCTGTGGCCGTCCGAATTTTCTGTGGAAGCGTATAAGATGGTGTTTCAGCTCCCCGAAAGAATTTTCAAAGCATATGGTGTTTCGATATTTATTACGGTTCTGGGAGGTGGGATCAGCCTCTTCATAACGGCTATGTCCGCTTTTGTCCTGATGAGGAAGGACTTTGAGTTCAGAAATAAAATCGCCCTGTTCTTCTACTTCCCGACCATCTTCAGCGGCGGCATGATCCCTTCCTATATCCTAGTTGTCAAGTATCTGAATCTGAAGGACAACATACTGGCGCTGATCTTGCCCGGCCTGCTGGGAGCTTGGAACATTTTTCTGATGCGAAACTTCATGAAGAGTATTCCGGATTCCATCATGGAATCTGCAAAACTGGACGGAGCCAATGATTTTGTTATTTTTGTAAAATTCTATTTGCCTCTATCCGGCGCAGGACTTGCCACGATAGGCTTGTTTACAGCTTTAGGCTATTGGAACAACTGGTACAATGCCATGATGTACATAAATAAAGCAGACCTTTATCCGCTGCAGTATCTGCTCTATCAGATGCTGACAAGTATCACGGGTTTGCGGGATGCGGCTTCCAAAGCGGGGTTGGTCGTTGCGGACATGCCGGATGAAACGTTTAAAATGGCTATGGCTGTGATCACTACAGGCCCCATCATACTGCTGTATCCGTTTGTGCAAAAGTATTTTGTAAAGGGATTGACGGTTGGTTCTGTCAAAGGATAAAACCACTTTTGTGGTTTTATCACAGATAAATTTTATTTATGGGAGGTACGAAAATGAAGAGGTTGTTCACACTGCTTCTAGCAGCGGCGCTGCTGTGCTCGGTTCTTTCCGGCTGCAGCGGCGGTACGGAGGGTTCGTCTGCCGGACAAACACAGAGCGTTGAAACAGGGAGTTCGGAGGCAAGTGGAGAAAATCAGAACACTGGTGACGGCGCGCCGGATATTTCCGAACATATCACTCTGAAATACTACTATCTTGGAGACGCTCCTACAGGAAAAGCCCAGACAGCATTGGACGCCCTCAATGAAAAACTGGGCGAAAAAATTAATGTAACCCTTGAGGCGGCAGCGATTTCCTGGGGTGACTGGACGCAGAAAATCCCGATTGTTTTGGCGTCTGGGGAGAATTTCGACATGATCTATACGGCGGATTGGGCGTTCTATTTTGAGCAGGGTGCAAAAGGCGCATTTATGAATTTGGATGAAATGATGCCTGCCTATGCTCCAAAAGTTTTTTCGATGATAGAAGAACGGGATATGATAGATCACTTAAAAGTGAATGGGAATCTCTGTATGGTTCCTTCCTTCACAAAAGAAGTGGAGACTGCCGACCTTGTGGTTCGTGAAGATCTTAGAAAAAAGTACAATTGTCCGGAAATCCATTCCTATGACGATCTGGAGGCGTTCCTGACCGCTGTCAAAGAAAATGAGCCCAGTATGTTCCCCTATGCGATGAGCGGTACGGAATCAGCGCCCCTCTACTCAGCCCTGCAGTACGAAACTGACTGGGCAAGACCGATTGTTGGCGGGGATATGGGAATTATCACTTATAAGATGGACGAAGGCAAGGAAGTTTTTTCTATCGCAGATACTCCGGAATACGAAGCATTTGTAGCCAGGCAAAGAGACTGGTTTCAAAAAGGCTTTTGGTCTAAGAGCGTCCTTTCGGAAAAAACCGGGTCGTTGGATCAGTTTAAAGCGGGTACCAGTGCAGTTGCCCGTTCTAATTATCCAGGCATTCGCAATCTTTATGTGCAGATGCAACGTGAGCAACCGGATTGGGAGATCAGTTTCTGGTCCTTAGAAGATAATCTGATTGAAAGAAAGGCTCCCGCCGGTAACGGAACCGCAATCAGCATCAATTCAAAAAATCCAGAACGCTCCTTGATGTTCCTGGAATATATCCTCACGGATGAAGAGGCTTATCATCTGATGTATAATGGCGTAGAAGGAGTGAACTACGCTTTGACTGAGGATGGAAAGCTGACGCGCCCTGAAGGCGTAGATCCGTCGGAGAATATTGGAACCATTAATCTTGGCATGGGCATGAACAATATCGATCTTCAGTATCCCAATTTGGAGGACTGGGACGTGGCGCATGAAAAAGAAACGGAACTGTATGACAAATCTGTCATTCCCGCTCTTGCTGGTTTTACAATTAATAATGAGAACATCTCTGCTGAAATTGCGGCTATAGCCAATGTGCTTGCCACCTATAAAGTGCCGCTGGATATGGGAACTGTTGATCCGGAAGAAGGCTTGCCTCTTTTGCGTCAGAAACTCAATGAGGCGGGAATTGAGAAGGTAATTGAAGAACTCAATGGCCAAATTTCTGAATACAATGCCAGCAAAAAGGAAGCTTAAAATCCTTTAACAGTAAGAAGTCCAAGCTCCGTGTTGAATAAAAAGCAGTTACCATAGTAAAAAACAGAACGGTTGTATGAAACTGGGATAACCAGTGTTATACGACCGTTCCTCTTTATGCCGTGTAAAAAGATTGAAAAAACAGGATGGATTTAGCTGTTCTCCTTGTCAGTCTTACTTTTCCGTCTTCCAGATTTTTGGGGGGATGGCAGGCGCTGGCTGCCGCCGTTCTATAAGTGAAACAAAACTCCCTTTTACCCCGACGAGGTAAAAGGGAGTTTTTCAATTGAGACGGCGCTTAATTCCTGCGCCAGGCAGCGGGAACAAAGAGCATCAGCATGGGGAAGATTTCCAATCTGCCCACCAGCATGTCGAAGCTGAGAATCAATTTGCTGAAATTAGAGAAGGAAGCATAGTTCCCGATGGGACCCACCACGTCCATGCCGGGACCGATGTTGTTGAGGCAGGCCATCACAGCCGTCACATTGGTTTCCAGGGAGAATTCGTCCACAGCGATCAGCAGCATGGAGAACGCGGCGATCAGAGCGTACACCGTGAGGTAGCTGTAGGTGCCCTGGATGGTGTCCTCGTCTACCAGCTGGCCGTCCATATGCACCTGAGAAACGGAACGGGGACGCAGCATGCGGCGAATGTTGCGCCGGGCTGCTTTAAAGAGGAGCGCGACGCGGGCTGCTTTGATGCCGCCTCCGGTGGAACCCGCACAGGCTCCGAAAATCATCAGCAGCACCAGCAGCATTTTGGAGAAAACAGGCCAGAGGTTGAAATCCACCGTAGCAAAACCGGTGGTAGTCATGATGGAAGAAACCGTAAACGCCACATGGTGGAAGGCCTCTCCTACATTTCCGTCAAAATTGGGCAGGGTGTTGATTGTGATGAGGGCGATGGCGCTGAGCATAACCAGCAGGTAAAGTCGCAGCTCCTCGTTGCGGAACACCCGGGAAAACTGCCGGAGCAGGAGCAGGTAGAAAATGCTGAAATTGATGCCGAACAGGGCCATGAATACAGTGCATACCGTCTGCAAATAGGGGCTATACCCGGCCATACTGTCGTTCCTGACACCGAAGCCGCCCGTGCCCGCCGTACCGAAAGCGGTGCAGAAACTGTCGAACAGAGGCATTCCGCCTGCCAGCAAAAAGACGATTTGAATGAGGGTGAGGGCAATGTAGATGGCATACAGGATTTTGGCGCTGTTCTGGAGCCTGGGAACCAGTTTGTCTACCTGGGGCCCGGGGCTTTCCGCCCGCATCACATGCAGCAGGGAGTTCTTGCCGCGCCCCATGGGCACCACTGCCAAAAGAAATACAAGCACGCCCATGCCGCCCAGCCAATGGGTAAAGCTTCGCCAGTAGAGCAGCCCCATGGGCATGGCCTCCACGTTAGTGAGAATACTGGCGCCGGTGGTGGTGAAACCGGAAACCGTCTCGAAAATGCAGTCGACAAAATTCGGGATGGCCCCGCTGACGAAAAAGGGAAGCGCCCCGAACAGGGAAACGGCGACCCAGGAAAGGGAGACGCAGAGAAAGCCCTCCCGTGCGCCAATGGTCTTGGTTTCCACCCGGAAAAAAAAGGAGGAAAGGCTGCAGAGGGCACAGAGAAGAATGCCGACTCCGAGGCCCAACACAGAGGCAGCCTCGTTTTGATAAACGGAAATCAGCAGGCCGGGAATCATACACACCGCTTCAATGCGAAGGATAATGCAAATGAGGTAAAGGATCATTCTGCGATTCATGGCGTCAGGCTTCCTCCACGAAGATTTCACTCAGATCGTTGATCAGCTTATCGGCTTCCGCCACAACAATTACGATATCATCCCGTTCAATGGTGTCGCTGCCCTTGGGAATAATCAGGCGGCCGTTCCTGTTGATACAGGCCAAAAGAATATGGGGCTTCAGGGTCAGCTGAGAGAGCCGTTTGCCCAGTTGGGGAAGCTGCTTGTTGGCGCGGAACTCCAGGGCCTCCACCCGGTCCTCTACAATCCGGTGAAGCGTGAGAACCGCTTCTCCCTTGCGGTTTTCCATGGCCCGTACGTAGCGTACGATGTCGTTGCAGCACAAATCCTTGGGACTCACGACACAGTCAATCCCCTTGGTTTTGAGCACCTCGGTGAATTCAGTGCGGTTAATTTTTGTGATCACCTTGTACGTACCCAAAAAGTTGGCGTACATGGAGATGATGAGATTTTCTTCATCAATATCGGTCAACGTCACCACGGCATCCGTTTGGGAAAGGCCTTCGGAATCCAGCACATACCGATCGGAGCCGTCCGCGTGGATAATGGTGGCCTTGGGGAGCATATCCGCCAGAGCTGTGCACCGTTTCTCATCGATTTCGATCAGCTTTACATTGACGCCGGAGGCAATCAGATCCTCCGCCAGATAAAAAGCGATGCGGCTGCCCCCAATTATCATCACGTCCCGGATTTTTCTTTGGGCCAGGCCTAAGTTCCGGATGAGCCTCGCCAAATCCCCGGATGAGGCGGTGACTGAGAGCTTGTCGCCAGGGCAGAGAACGAAGTTGCCGTCGGGGATGACGACTTCTTTTCCGCGTTCCACAGCGCAGACCAGCACCTTTACCTTGACGGCCCGGTAGAGTTCGGAAAGCTTAATGCCCGCCAGAGGGCTGTCCTGCTGCAGGACCAGCTCCACAATTTCCACACGGCCCTTTGCAAAGGAATCCCTCTTGAGGAAGGAGGGGAACTGCAGCAGCCGGAAGATTTCGTTGGCAGTGGAACGCTCCGGGTTGATCATCATGTTGAGGCCCAGCTCTTCCTTCAGCAGATAGAGCTGGCCGTAATACTCCGGGTTCCTCACCCGGGCGATGGTGTGACGGCAGCCCAGCTTCCGGGCCACAATACAACAGAGCAGATTGATCTCATCCGCAGAGGTGGCGGCAATCAGCAGGTCGCTGGTATCCACATTTGCCAGCTTCTGGATTTTCAAGCTGGCTCCGTTTCCGTGTACCACGTTGACATCCAGCGCCTGCTGCGCTTCCTGCAGCACCATTTTGTTGCTGTCGATGACGACCACGTCGTGGTTTTCCTTGGAAAGCTGCTCCGTCAATGCGGAACCCACTTTGCCGTCGCCTACGATCACAATCTTCATGAAACCCATCCATGCACACAGGCCTGTGCGGAGCTTAAAAGCTGCATTATAGCCTGCGGTTCCCTTTCTTTTGTTTTTCAAGTCTGCCAACGTTGCCTCTCCTGATACATTCAGCACGAAATTTTCAGTAGTGCAACAGAAATCACAGCAAAAAGCAACAGCCTTTTGCTGTGATCCGGTATTTTCCGATAGACAGTGCCATAGTAGCACAAAACATTCTGTCCGGCAAGAGGTAAGTCAGAAAGAAATGAAAAATAAAAACAGGAAATCTGGGCAAACTGCTGAGACGCCGGCAATCATTCTGTCTCCTCCGCAGCAAGTTCAGAGGTACAGTGCGGGCAGCGGGAAGCCTCGATGGCGATTTCCGATTTGCAGAAGGGGCAGATTTTGGTAGTGGGAGCCGCGGGGACTTCCTCTTCTTTTTTAAAATGGAACTTATTCATGGCCTTGATGATCAGAAAGAGGACCAGAGCCACCAACAGGAAGTTGATCACAGCAGTGATAAAGGAGCCGTAGGCGAACACAGCGGGATTTTCTCCTTCTCCAATGGTGATGGAAAGGGAGGAAAAATCCACGCCGCCGGTGATAATGCCGATCAGCGGGTTGAGAATGTTGTCAACCAGCGCGTTTACGATGGCGGTAAACGCGCCGCCGATGATGACGCCGACGGCCATGTCTATCACGTTGCCACGCGAGATAAACTCTTTGAATTCTTTGATGATTTTCATGAAGAAATCCTCCTCAAATAAAGAATGATTTTGTCGAAATTATTGTCGCATGAAAGGTTTTGGAAGTCAAGCAATGCACAGAATTTCAATGTTTTGTCACGCATAGATGCTGTCCCGGCCATAAATACTAACAGGGAACGGGCAAAGGAGAACTGCCCGGAATCAGAAAAGGAGGTATGTGTCAATGAGTCCCAAGGAATTGCTCTATATCGAAGACGCTCTGGGCCATGAGAAATTTTCCATGACCCAATGCCAGGAGGCTGTGCAGCAGTTACAGGACAGCGATCTCAAGCAGTATGCGCAGCAGATGATGGACAAGCACCGGCAGATTTTCGGCAGCTTCTACAGCCTGGTCTGACTCCGGCAGCCGCCGGGATGACGAAAGGCTGCAACCCCGCCGCAGGCTGTCCAACCAATTGAAATCTTCCTTTGGACAGTTGTTTGCGGCCTGTATAAAATCCCGCACCTAACAGAAAGGAATAAAAAAACATGGATGATAAATGCATTATGGAAAATATCCTTCTGACAGAGAAGGGTGTTTGCGATCTGTTTCTGCACGGCACGATAGAATCCTCCACCGCCAATGTACACCAGGCCTTCAATACAGCGCTGAACGATTCCCTCTGCATGCAGGACGAGCTTTACAAAAAGATGGCTCAGAAGGGCTGGTATCCCACCGAGCAGGCTGAAGAACAGAAAATACAGAAGGTAAAGCAGAAGTTTTCCAACTCTTCTTCCAACTGAAGTCGGCCAAAAAGAAACCGCGGAGTATTTACTCCGCGGTTTCTGTACTTATCTGGAAGCAACGAGCTGGTCGAGAAAATAGCGGTGCACCGTCAAATCCTCCGTCAGCTCCGGATGGAAGGCCGTGACCAGCTGGCGATCCTCCCGGGCCGCTACAATACGGCCGTCCACCTGCGCTAAAATTTCTGTTTTGCCGGAGACGGCGGAAATATAGGGCGCACGGATAAAGGTCATGGGGATTCGTCCAAAGTCTCCGAACTCCTGTTCCGCAGCAAAGCTGCCCAACTGTCTGCCGTAAGCGTTCCGCACAGCGCAGATATCCATGGAGGCAAGATGTGTCGTCTCGCCTCCCGCAAGCTGTTTTGCCAGCAGGATAAGACCCGCACAGGTGCCTAACACCGGAAGGCCCGCCAAGATTCTGGAACGCAGCGGCTCCATAAGCTCCAGTTCCCGCAGCAGCTTTCCCATCACCGTACTCTCACCGCCCGGTAATATGAGGC
>OJKJ01000471.1_pt1 | contig 21919 bp, 23 predicted proteins | sample 1596491 | NCBI WGS metagenome assembly OJKJ01 (sample SAMEA4350160, study PRJEB24818) | metagenome | biome: human; feature: gut; material: faeces | place: Denmark | collected 2013-09 | reverse complement strand
TTGTTTTTATAGCTGAATTTTGTGTGCTATCTGTCGTACTTTTTGTTTGTTTTCATGATGTTTATATGTTTTTTTTTTCATGCAGAAGACGGCATACGAGTTTTCTGCCTTTCTCGTGGGCTCGGAGATGTTTATAAGAGTCGTGGTTCGCACAGGCAATCCGCCCCGCGGCACATCTACCCAATCCGTCCCGTTGCGTTCATCCGGTCCTGCCGCTCCCTCATCCGCAGGAGCCTTCGATGGCCTTGCATCCCGGGACCACAGGAGTTTTCCGCCTGTTTTTGAGGAGGAAAAGCATCTGGGGATTCCGGAAGGGCGGTATGGCAGCAGGCGTTTTGTGCCGGCAGGGCAGAGCACGCAGATGATTGTGGGGGCCACCCCGGAGAACGACTTCCAGATGTTGACGGTAACCCAGGCCCTGTACCGCAGCTATGGGCTGAAGCGTGTGTTCTTTTCCGCCTATGTCCCGGTCAACCTTGACAGCAGCCTGCCTGCTCTTCCGGGCGGACCGCCTCTTCTTCGGGAACACAGGCTGTATCAGGCGGACTGGCTGCTGCGGTTTTACGGGTTTTCGGCGGAGGAGCTTCTATCCGAGGGGCAGCCCAATTTCAACGTGTTCCTGGACCCAAAGTGCGACTGGGCCCTCCGACACCTGGAGCAGTTCCCGGTGGAGGTGAACCGGGCTGATTACGCCTCTCTGCTGCGGGTGCCCGGCATGGGCGTCAAGTCTGCACGCCGGATTGTGGCCGCCAGGAGGCAGGGGAAGCTGGACTTCCCGGATTTGAAGGGCATGGGAGTGGTCTTAAAGCGGGCGGTGTACTTTATCACCTGCTCCGGAAAGATGATGCCCGGCGTGCGCCTGAACCAGGACTATATCACCAGCTGTCTGGTGGGAGATGAACGGCGGGCCGCATGGGACATTGAGCACAAGGACTGCTACCGCCAGCTGTCGCTGTTCGACGACATGAAATTGGACCTCCCGGTGTGCGAGGAAGAACGGAGGGCCGCGGCGGCGGGCTACCTGTGAGGTCTGCTCTGCGGAGCCACAGACCATTCGCATTTCAATGCCGGGAATATAAAATAATAGTAGAAAGCAGGTTTGTTATGACCATATATTTGTGTGAACCGGATTTTGACGGGATCCTCAGCGCTGTTTACGAGGCGTGGATGAGCGGCAAGGGACATGAGAATGTGAAGCTGGAGCTGGACGGGGCGTTCCGGGAGCTGGAGCTGTTTACCCAGTATGTGACCGTGCGGACCTCCCCGGAAAATGCCCGGAAGGTGATCCGGGCCGTCTGCGGGAAGATTGGGCGGTCGGTTTACGAGGAGATTTATATCGCCTCCCTGAGCCAGGACCCAGCCAGGCCGGATAAGATTTACCGCTTTCTGATCCGGGCGTTCCGGCACGGAGCGGGGGTGCTGGATATGCTGCAGCTTCCGGAGGTGCGTGAGATTTTTCAGATGTGCCGGAACGTGCGCCATGAGAACCATCTGCTCACCGGCTTTGTCCGCTTCTCTCAGACGTCAAAAGGCATTCTGGTCAGCCGCATCGGGCCGAAGAACGATGTACTGCCCATACTGGCACCTCATTTTGCGGACCGCCTGCCCATGGAGAGCTGGATTATCTACGATGAGAATCACCGCAAGGCGGTGGTCCACCCTTCCAGGGGAAGCTGGGCCATCGTGCACGCGGACGGGGAGGGGTATCTGTCCGCGCAGCTGGATCAGGACACGGACCAGGAGGAGTATGAGGCGCTCTGGAAGGCTTTCCACGAGACTGTGGCCATCCGGGAGCGCGCCAATCCAGTCTGCCAGCGAACTCATCTGGCCCTGCGCTACCGGCCCTATATGACGGAATTTCAGTGAGAGCTGAGACGGCGGAAACGTCCGGGGAGACGGGCCGCTTGAACCGCTGAAAATATCAAAATAGCACCCGTAGATCCCTTGCTATTTCAACTGGAGTTTAGTATAGTAGATAGACATAGATTCGGCGGCGGGTTTCTCTGCCCGCCGCCCTGTTCTTCTTGCGGAGTTGATCCGCGTACCGGTACAACATTCGTACCACGGTTCCAACAGTTGTGATGTTATGACAGAAAAAGGAAGGAGCGCTTGTATGTTTGTAAAAGTGAATAGCGCGGGGATCTGCGGGATCCGCGGCCGTATTGTATCCACGGAGGCGGACGTTGGGGACGGTTTGCCTGGTTTTATTATGGTGGGCTATCTGGCTTCCGAGGTCCGGGAGGCCCAGGACCGCGTGCGCACCGCGCTGAAAAATTCAGGCTTTAGACTGCCCGCGCGCAAGGTGACGGTGAATTTGTCCCCGGCGGATCTGCGCAAGGAGGGCACGGCCTTTGATCTGCCCATCGCCCTGGCTGTGCTGGGGGCATACGGCATGACCGATATGCGGGAGGCAGACGGCTGCCTGGTGGTGGGAGAATTGGGGCTGGACGGCAAGGTGAAGCCTGTGGAGGGCGTCATGAGCATGGTGATGGCAGCCAGAGAGGAGGGAATCCGCCGGTGTTTTCTGCCCCAGGAGAATGTGATGGAGGGGCTCGTGGTGGAACATATGGAGATCGTAGGGGTCACCTCCCTGGCCCATTTGGCCGCCATGCTGTCCGATTCCCGGACGATCTGCCCGGCCAGGGCTTCCTCTGGGAACTTCCTGGAGCAGCAGAAGGAATGTTACGATGTGGACTACCGCGAGGTGAACGGCCAGCAGTTTCTGCGGAGAGCGGCGGAGGTGGCGGCGGCCGGTATGCACAATCTGCTGTTCTGTGGCCCGGCGGGAACGGGCAAGACGATGATCGCCAGAAGGCTGCCCACTATCCTGCCTTCCCTGTCGCGGGAGGAGAATATCGAGATCTCCAGAATCTACAGCATCTGCGGCCAACTGCCGGCCGGGCAGCCCCTCTTAAACCGCAGGCCCTTCCGCAGCCCACATCACACGGTTACGCCCCAGGGGTTAACCGGAGGCGGGAGGCCGGTGCGGCCGGGGGAGTTGTCCCTGGCCTCGGGCGGCGTCCTGTTTTTGGACGAGCTTACCCTGTTTCGCAAGAGCGCGGTGGAGATTCTGCGCCAGCCGTTGGAGGAGCAGCGGGTGATCGTCAGCCGGGTGCGCGGGTCTTACGAGTTTCCGGCGGACTTTATGCTCTGCGCGGCGATGAACCTCTGTCCCTGCGGTTATTTTCCGGACAGAAGCCGCTGCCGCTGCACGCCCGCTCAGGTCCGCCAGTACATGGGGCGTCTGTCCAGGCCCATTATGGAGCGTTTTGACATCTGCGCCGAGGCGGCTCCCATACGCTATGAGGAGCTGAGGCAGAACGCAGGGGACAACGAAAGCTCCGCCGCGATCCGTGTCCGGGTAGAGCGGGCCAGGGAGGTACAGGCGGCGCGTTTTGACGGCACCGGAATCCGGTTTAACAGCCGCATGGGCAAGGGCGCGCTGGAACGGTTCTGCCGGCTGAGGCCGGAGGCGGAACATTTTTTGGAACGGGTGTACCGCACCAGGGGAATGAGCGCCAGGACCTGCCATAAGGTGCTGCGGGTGGCCAGAACGATCGCGGATCTGGAGGGCAGCGAAACGCTGAGTAAAACGCATCTGGCGGAGGCGGTTGGTTACAGGGCATTGGAGGAGAAAATATGGGAAGCATAGAGCAGGAAAAGGAGTATCTGTACTGGCTGTGCCGCAGCCTGCCGGCGTTTGCGGTGACGATCCGCCAGATCCAGGAGACCTACGGCAGTTTTCAGCAGGCATATTATATAGAAGGAATGGAGTTGCTGCGCAGAGGGATCATCAAGAACCGGAAAACCGCGGAGATTTTTGAGCAGGCAAAGCGCAGTCTGGATGCGGCGAGAGAGGAGTACAGCGGCCTTGACCGTCAGGGAATCCGCTTTGTCACCCCATTAGACCCGGAATATCCCGAACGGCTGTGTCATATCTATGACTATCCAATGGGGCTTTGGATTAAGGGAAGCCTGCCTCCGGCGGAGAAACCCACGGTCGCGGTTATCGGCGCCAGGAGCTGTACCGTGTACGGCGAGCAGGCGGCCGGGATCATGGGGCGGGAGCTGGCAGCTGCCGGAGTGGCGGTGATCAGCGGACTGGCGCTGGGCGTGGATGGAGCCGGACACCGGGGAGCCCTGTCGGGAGGCGGGGAAACCTGGGGCGTGTTGGGCTGTGGCGTCAATATCTGTTATCCGAAGCAGAATTACCCGCTGTTTCGGGAGATGGAAAAGCAAGGGGGTCTTATCTCGGAATATCCGCCCGGCGAGCCGCCGCGGCCGCAGAATTTCCCGGTCCGCAACCGGATTATCAGCGGGCTTGCGGACGCGGTTCTGGTGATCGAAGCCAATGAGAAGAGCGGGTCGCTGATCACGGCACAGCTGGGATTGGAGCAGGGAAAAGAGATTTTTGCGCTGCCGGGCCGGGTGACGGATTCTGCAAGCCGGGGCTGCAACCAGTTGATCCAGGCCGGGGCCGCGCTGCTGACGGGCCCTGGTGATGTGTTGGAATTTTTGGGAATTCTCCATGAAAAAAAGCTGATTCTTCGCGAAAAAAGCGTGAAGGGACTTGCCAAGAACGAAAAAATGGTGTATAGTTGCCTAGATTCCGCACCAAAACATGTGGAAGAGATCGCCGTTCTGTCGGGGATGTGTGTCGGCGAATGCATGAGCGCGCTGCTGGATTTGGAGCTTGGCGGGCTTGTGGTGAAAACGGCCGGACAATACTATGCCCGCCGTGTCAGCTGTGACTGAGAAACGGGCGATATGGGAAAATTACTGCGAAGAGCAGCTTTTGATAATGAGGAATGACAAGGAGTTTTATAATGGCAAACCATCTGGTAATTGTTGAGTCACCGGCAAAGGTGAAAACAATCAAAAAATTTCTGGGAAGCAATTATGAAGTGGACGCTTCCGGCGGACATGTCAGGGATCTGCCCAAGAGTCAGCTTGGGTTCGATGCGGAACACGATTATGAGCCGAAATACATCACCATCCGCGGCAAGGGTGATATTCTGGCAAAGCTGCGCAAGGAAGTGAAAAAGGCTGACAAGATTTATCTTGCAACGGACCCTGACCGTGAGGGAGAGGCGATTTCCTGGCACCTGATGAAGGCTCTCAAGCTGGACGAGGCGAAGAACAAGCAGGTGTACCGCATAAGCTTCAACGAGATCACCAAAAACGCGGTGAAGGCTTCCTTCAAGAGCCCCCGTGATATCGACATGCACCTGGTGGATGCCCAGCAGACCCGCAGAATGCTGGACCGCATGGTGGGATACCGGATCAGCCCCCTGCTTTGGAAAAAGGTGAAGCGTGGGCTGAGCGCGGGCCGCGTGCAGTCCGTGGCGCTGCGTATGATCTGCGACCGCGAGGATGAGATCAATGCGTTTATTCCCGAGGAATACTGGAATCTGGATGCCAAGCTTCTGTTAAAGGGCGCCAAGAAGCCGCTGACCGCCAAATATTACGGCAGCGAGAACGGAAAGAACGGCAAGACGGGCATCCGCAGCAAGGAGGAACTGGATCGGATTCTGGCGGATCTGGAGGGCTGTTCCTATGTGGTGGACGAGGTGAAAAAGGGCGAGCGGATCAAGAAAGCTCCCATTCCCTTTACCACCAGTACCATGCAGCAGGAGGCCTCCAAGGCCCTCAATTTCTCCACCCAGAAGACCATGCGCCTGGCCCAGCAGCTGTACGAGGGCGTTGAGGTGAAGGGCCACGGCACCATCGGTCTGATCACTTATCTGCGTACGGATTCCACCCGTATCGCCGAGGAAGCGGACGCCACGGCCAGAGCGTTCATTAAAGAGCAGTACGGCGAAAAGTATGTGATTAAAAACGAGCAGTCCAAGAAAAACGGCGGCAAGATCCAGGACGCCCACGAGGCGATTCGCCCCACGGACATCGCCCTGACGCCCACCGTGGTGAAGGAGTCCCTGCAGCGCGATCTGTTCCGCTTGTATCAGCTGATCTGGAAGCGTTTCACCGCCAGCCGTATGGACAACGCTGTGTACGAGACCACCTCCGTGAAGATCACGGCAGGCGGACACAGCTTCACCACCGCAGCTTCCCGCCTGCTTTTCGACGGTTTTATGTCGGTGTACGTTGAGGCGGACGACGAGGAAGAGCACAACCAGGCTCTGGGCAATATGGAGAAGGGCACGAACCTGAAGCTGGAGGAGCTGCTTCCCAGCCAGCATTTCACCCAGCCGCCCGCGCATTATACCGAGGCTTCCCTGGTAAAGGCTCTGGAGGAGCAGGGGATCGGACGCCCCAGTACCTATGCCCCCACGATCACCACCATCATTGCCAGACGGTATGTGGTCAAGGAGAGCAAAAATCTGTATGTCACAGAGATCGGCGAGGTGGTAAACCGCATCATGAAGCAGATGTTCCCCAGCATCGTGGACATCAGTTTTACCGCCAATATGGAGTCCCTGCTGGATAAAGTGGCGGACGGCTCCGTGCAGTGGAAAACCGTTGTGAGCAATTTCTATCCGGATCTGGACGAGGCGGTGACTGTTGCGGAGAAGGAGCTGGAGACCGTGACCATTGCGGATGAGGTTTCCGACGAGGTCTGCGAACTGTGCGGGCGCCAGATGGTCATCAAGTACGGCCCACACGGGAAATTCCTGGCCTGCCCCGGTTTCCCGGACTGCAAGAACACCAAACCCTATCTGGAGAAGATCGGCGTTCCCTGCCCCAAGTGCGGCAAGGAAGTGGTGCGCAAAAAGACCAAGAAAGGCCGTCTGTACTTTGGCTGCGAGGCCAACCCGGACTGCGACTTTATGTCCTGGCAGAAGCCTTCCACCAAGAAATGCCCGGAGTGCGGCGCCTACATGGTGGAGAAGGGAAACAAGCTTCTGTGCTCCAATGAGACCTGCGGATACCGCACGAACCTGGAGCAGGAATAGAAAAATATGGTAAAATTGCCATAGAAAATATGAAATTCTTAAAATAATCGAAAACTTCGAAAAACTCTTGTTATTGCCACAGAATTATGTTACAATTCTATTATTAATAGGGCATTTCGGGGCGGTATACCAGTTGGATAAGGAGGTTTTCGAATATGAGCGTTCAGTTGTTGGACAAAACAAGGAAGATTAACAAGTTATTGCATAACAACAATTCCCACAAAGTGGTTTTCAATGACATCTGCAAAGTGCTGAGTGAGATATTGTTGTCCAACATCCTGGTCATCAGCAAGAAGGGAAAGGTGCTGGGCGTGAGCCTGTGTTCCGGTGTTGAGGAGATCGAAGAGCTGATCGAGGACCAGGTTGGAATGTACGTGGATAAGATGCTCAACGAGCGTCTGTTAAGCGTGCTGTCCACCAAGGAGAATGTGAACCTGGCTACGCTGGGATTTGCGGAGGAGAACGTCCGCAAGTACCAGGCGATCATCACCCCCATCGACATTGCAGGTGAGCGCCTGGGCACCCTGTTTATCTACAAGCAGGATTCCCAGTACGATATTGACGATATTATTTTGAGTGAATACGGGACCACCGTGGTGGGATTGGAGATGATGCGTTCCGTCAACGAGGAGAATGCCGAGGAGACCCGAAAGGTACAGATTGTGAAGTCCGCCATTAGCACCCTGTCCTTCTCCGAGCTGGAGGCCATCATCCATATTTTCGACGAGCTGGACGGCAACGAGGGCATTTTGGTTGCCAGCAAGATTGCGGACCGCGTGGGAATCACCCGCTCGGTGATCGTCAACGCGCTGCGCAAGTTTGAGAGCGCCGGAGTCATCGAATCCCGCTCCTCCGGTATGAAGGGCACCTACATCAAGGTTTTAAACGATGTGGTATTTGACGAGCTGAAAGCCATCAAGGCTTCCAACTCAAATCTGAAATAACGATTGAAAAACCCGGCAGGGCCGCAGCGGCACAGCAGAATCACAGCTTGTGCGCTGCGGCCCTGTTTTTGGTCAGGAGGAATTATAGGATGCTTTACGACAAGGATATCCGGGAACCGTTGTTCGATTTTTTGGAGGAGAGGTTCGGAAAGATCCGCATCATCGAGGAGAAGCGGATGGGCAGGTCCCGGGCAGATATTTTGATGGTGCTGGAGGGAGCGATCATGGGGCTTGAGATCAAAAGCGACGCGGACACCTATGTCAGGCTGAGCCGTCAGGTTCGGGATTACGACCGCTACTGCGACGGAAATTACGTGGTGGCCGGTTCCACCCATGGGCTGCACATCGGGGAACATGTGCCGGAGTGGTGGGGGATCATCACCGTGGAGGCTGCGGCGGAGGGGCTGGATTTTTACGTGCTGCGGGAGGCGGGGCGCAATCCTAACCTGGATTTGAAGCGCAAGCTGGGACTCCTCTGGCGGCCGGAGCTGGTGCATATCCAGGAGCTCAACAAGCTGCCGGGCTACAAGGAAAAGAGCAAGAAATTTGTGGTGGAAAAGATTTTGGAGAAGGTCCCCGCCGATCTCCTGGCCGTGCAGATCAGCGAAGAGCTCTTTGAGCGGGACTATACGGCCATTGAGGAGACAATCCGGGCCTACCGGGAGGGGAAAGGTAAAAAAGTTCGCAAAAAGCGCGTAAAAACGTGAAAAACAGCGATTTTTTTCCAATAAACCACTTGCGCATGCCTGCATTTTGTGATATATTTGTAAGGCTGACAAAAATCACGTCTGTGGATTCTTTGGAAAGGTGCCTGAACCGGTGAACGGCCAGGTCTTCCGGGAAGCATGAGAAGCAGGCGGAAGTAAGCCTGACTCCCTTGCTCAGGGGGCAGGTAAAAAACCAAACGGAGGTAAAGAACATGAGCGTTATTTCTATGAAGCAGTTACTGGAAGCTGGTGTGCATTTCGGCCACCAGACAAGAAGATGGAACCCCAAGATGGCTCCCTACATCTACACCGAGAGAAACGGCATCTACATCATCGACTTACAGAAGTCTGTTGTGAAGGTAGACGAGGCTTACAAGGCCGTTTCCGACATCGCTGCCAACGGCGGCACCATCCTGTTCGTTGGAACCAAGAAGCAGGCGCAGGAAGCGATCAAGGTTGAGGCTGAGCGCTGCGGAATGTACTTTGTAAACGAGAGATGGCTGGGCGGCATGCTGACCAACTTCAAGACCATTCAGAGCCGGATCGGCAGACTGAAAGCGATTGAGGCTATGTCTCAGGACGGCACCTTCGACGTTCTGCCCAAGAAGGAAGTTATTGCGTTAAAGAAAGAGTGGGATAAGCTGGAGAGAAACCTGGGCGGCATCAAGGATATGAAGAGACTGCCTGACGCGATCTTCGTAGTAGACCCCAAGAAGGAGCACATCTGCGTGCAGGAAGCTCATACTCTGGGAATCCCGTTAATCGGTATTGTTGACACCAACTGCGATCCGGAAGAGCTGGATTATGTGATCCCGGGCAACGACGATGCAATCAGAGCGGTTAAGCTGATCGTTTCCAAGATGGCTGACGCTGTGATCGAGGCGAAGCAGGGCGAAGTTCTGGAAGGCGCTATGGAGATCGAGATCCCGGTTGAGGCGTTCGAGGCAGCAGAGGCTTAATCCCAGGAATAATATCTGATTGGAGGAATTTGAAATGGCAGCAGTAACTGCAGCAATGGTAAAAGAGTTAAGAGAAATGACTGGCGCCGGAATGATGGACTGCAAGAAAGCACTTGCAGCTACCGACGGCGATATGGACAAGGCTGTTGAGTTTTTGAGAGAGAAAGGCCTGGCCGGTGCGGCTAAGAAGGCCGGACGTATTGCAGCCGAGGGTATGGTTGTTACCAATGTTTCCGAGGATGGCAAGAAGGCTGTTGTGGTTGAGGTAAACGCTGAGACCGACTTCGTGGCCAAGAACGAGAAGTTCCGCAGCTATGCGGCCGACGTGGCTGCACAGGCGCTGAACACTTCCGCCAAGGATATGGACAGCTTCATGGAGGAGAAGTGGGAGAAGGATCCCAGCCTGACCGTGAAGGAGGCTCTGTCCTCTCAGATCGCAATCATCGGCGAGAACATGAACATCCGCCGTTTTGAGCAGATCACCGAGGCCAACGGCTTCGTTGCTTCCTACATTCATGCAGGCGGCAAGATCGGCGTTCTGGTAGACGTTGAGACCGACGTTGTAAACGATGAGATCAAAGATATGGCGAAGAACGTAGCCATGCAGGCTGCTGCACTTAAGCCCCTGTACACCTGCAGAGACGAGGTTGACGCGGAGTACATCGAGCGCGAGAAGGAGATCCTCACCGCAGCTGCGAAGAACGAGAAGCCCGATGCCAACGACAAGATCATCAGCGGCATGGTGATGGGACGTATCAACAAAGAGCTGAAGGAAATCTGCCTGCTGGATCAGGTATACGTTAAGGCCGAGGACGGCAAGCAGAGCGTAGCAAACTACGTGGCTGCTGTTGCCAAGGCAAACGGTGCAGCGATCAAGGTTAAGAAGTTCATCCGCTTCGAGACCGGCGAAGGCCTGGAGAAGAAGAACGAGGACTTTGCGGCTGAGGTTGCGAAGCAGATGGGACAGTAATTCAGTGTTATCCTGCCATCTGAAATAGGCATATTCTGCCACAAAATAGCATCATTTTGAGGCAAAAAATAGGAAAAAAGGACCTAAGGTATGTGAAAACCATACTTTGGGTCCTTTTTTCGTGCCCGAAACCTCCCAGGCCCCTTGTCCCAAGCAATCCCCGGGGCCATCAGCCGTTTTACCCTGCCTTAGATAGGCACAAGTCTTGATGGAGTGGAACGCGAATGGTATAATGGATACAGTTTACAGCTACAATGCAGAATTATATAATCCGGATATAGCTGTCCGGTATTAAAAAACCGGGGTCTATCGTGCGGAAAAGTGAACTTCTTAACAAAGTAAAATGTATCGCTTAAACGGGCTTGAGAACAAACGAATATTTTCCGGTTAAGGGGGTTGATGAAAGAATGCACAAATATATAGCAAATGAAGATTTGTTTGAGTTTGGAGGGCGCTATTTATCTGGAAATTCTTTCATGATGTGTATTTCCCCGATAATATGCTCATTAAATACATCCAGCTCTTCGGCTGGGACCCATAACTCCTTATGTTGCGCGCCCCCGACCTGATGGACCTCAAACTGTCCGCAGTATTGGTCGTCTACCTCAAACTTTACGACATAACCTCTGTGGTCCTCATTATATTTTACATTCCAGCCGGAAGCAATCTCCGTTGCGTATTGTTCGTTCAGGACTGGATAAAAAATAGGCTGTTCCGCTAACCTTGGCGGAAATCTTCGATAATTGCTTTCCTTAATTAATTCTAATTCTTTTGTGCCAACAGGTCTGTATAAAATCATTTTGCCTCCTACATTTTTAACACAATTTATACCCTTCACTATTTACCAAATCCAGACAGGTCTTTGTAATATATCTCTTATGTCTATATTCACATTCCTCCCCATAATTTTCGCCCTTTATACTTGTCAGGATATCTGTAAATTCCGTATAAGGCGCTATCTTTTTTACATATCTCACCAGGGAGTTGTACACTTTAGTCAGACAGTCTGGCCTCGGTATATATTTTTCATTTTCATCATAATAACCGGTTATGCAATAGATTCTTGCTCTGTGGATTTCCTTTTTTCGCCGTGTCCCGGCAACGCCTGTGGGCTCATTGACGATGGAAGAGTAGATGGCTTCAATTAAGGCATTTCCGGTTGCGGTATAACTGTAGTCCAGACATTCTTTTCCATTCACGGTAAGGACTTCTATGGCTCCTGCCTCCGGAAGATGGAAATAGTAGTCTGGATAATTGGATGTTCCATAAGGGGTGATGATACCGATATCCTTGCTTTCAATGACTCTGCCTAACTTAAGGTCTTCTTTTACGACTGTGCAGCCCAAGTCAACTGCCCTTTGCGCGACCAGCAAAAAGCTATCATAATCCATCCAATAATTGATCTGTTTTCCCATCCTATCACTAGCTTACTTTGGATTTTTTAATAAAGCAACTTCTATGTCCTCGCAATAAACAGAAAAATCGCCGTTTTCAAAATCATATATATGATAACGGGTATCCTGCTCATAACCATCCTCCTGCATATCACAAATCGAAAATCCAGACAATGCCTCTGATATGTTGAAGGAAAGGCTTCCGTGAACATTTTTCATGAAGATTTGAATTTTATATAATTCAGCTTCATCAGCAACAAGAAGCCTTACATTATAAATATCAGTCCATTTCTCATAATCAAACTCTTTCAAATATTCAAGTTTAAGGATATTGCCAAAAAGAGGGAGATACCGGTATTGAGTGGGTAATTCCTGAATTAATCTGTCCATCCCTTTTATGTATTTCAAATGTTCCATTCCTGAGATTCTCCATTCGATTTTTATTTCCACTCCATAGCGCCCAGATGTTCAGCAAGTGCTTCCAGCTGGGCTTCGTCAGCGGCTCCTGCATGGATATCCGCATAAAATCCATTGCTCCGAATCCAGGCGATGAGCCCATCGTTTGAGTACAACACTGCAATCCCGTACACGTGGAATTCTGATAAAAGATGATAGTCCTCATTGCGGAAATTTTCTAATTCCCGTTCAATGTTCAGAGTTGTCACGAATTTGCCTTTACATCTTCCTTTTTTGAAAACGGGTCTATTCTCAATGGCGAGTGTAAGCATTCTGCCCACACAGAACTGATAGCAGCAAATTCCTCCCCATTCTATATGCCATTCTTTTTTGTAATACTCTGCAAGGCATCCCCTCTCTAAATCATAACCTGCAATGGGCGTCCGTTTCTTTTTGAAGAAGACAATGATTCTCTGCTCCACATAAATTTCGTCCAGAGGCAGGAAATGTTCTGTACCTGTAAAATACTCCTCCTGGTTCTGGATGGCCAGATAGATTCGCTTCAGTTCCTTGGGCAAGGAAATATCAAGCCTTCTTTCAACAATGGAAAAATCAACCTCCTGATCTGGGCTGAGGTTCATGAACATCCCCATCTTTAAAAGCATAGTCTGCAAATCCGCATACTCCGGTTCAAGCAGACTATGATTGTCCCACAGTCGGACGGCCCAGTCATCGTCGGATATCGGATGATTTGTCTGGATGTGTTCCGGTGTAACCTTTGAAATGTTCACCCGCCCGGAAACCTGTTTCTCATTATATGTACCATAATAAAGATGATTTCTGTGAAAATAAAAGCCTTCTTTCATTCAACCCTCCATTCCTGCCCGGTAAGTTTCAATTTCACTTAAAAGGTTCTTCCTGCAAAAATTTTGTTAGTCCTCTATCGATTTCGATTTTGTTTCAGAATCACCCGCAGTTAATAAAAGTATAGCATGGGCGTCTGAATTCCACAACAGTTTCCCGCCCATCTGCCAGCTGCCGCGCACACCCGCCATCTGATATAATTCCGGATATTCCGGAACCATTTGGTTCTCCGCTTCTCAATATAAGGAGACTGTGATAAAATATGATGAAAAGCGGCAATCAATTAATGAAGGTGGGGAAAATGAGGCTTATTATAGATGAAATTAGATATGAAGGAAATAAAATAGTAGTCAAGGGAAAAACTGCGATTGGCGAGATGAAAGGAGTATGGAAGTACACAGAGCCGCCTGTTCTTGGGAATGGCTATCATGTTGAATTAAATATAAACGCTCCTAGCGAAGCAGAAGTATCGTCAAAAATGGACACATTTCCATCTGTATCTATTAATAATGAGTTTGTTGTATTCAATGGTGTCTGTGAGGGGCTTGATCATGAGGTATACGATCTGCGTTTTGATGTGGACTGGATAGAAATGCTTGATATTGACGTGATAGCGGTAAAAAAGCAAAAGGGAGATTGTATTTCGTTCGTAGCAGATTATTGTAGTGTGGAGATATATCCCTATACTTTATAGAAATACATTTGCCTCCTCTTTTGTCAGCCCTTCGCTGACCAATATGATCCGGCCCTTTAGCAGACAGCGGGCATACATGAATGCTTTATTGCTTCCGATCCCGAACCCCTCCTTGCGAAAACACTCGATTACCTCTTCGGGCGACGTTGCCTGTGCCATCCGGTCGATAAACAGTTGAGGAATGACGTTTTTGGCCTCTGCCACAAGAAAGAAGGTACATCCGTCCGGACGGCACGTCAGTTCCGCTACGGAAAGCGCCTTCTGGCTCTGCGGCAGATTTCAACACCATCCAGGTGAGCCTGTTTCAGGTCTCCGGCGACAGCTCCCATGATCTGTTTATGGATATCCTGCACTACGTTTAAAATGAAGCGCACTTTTACCATCCGTGCCGCTTCCAGGGCTACCAGGTGGAAGGGATTATCCTCAAAATAGTTGATCGCAGGATCATAGGGGCGGATCGGCAGCGAGTGATGGATTTTCAGGGTGTCCAGGCTTACCACCCTAGGCACAATGCTCTTCCAGCCCGCCTAATATGACATGGAGCTGATCCGGTCTTGGACCGGCATGACTTCCGGTAGCGATGACAAAGGTGATCGGATCGTCAGAGACCCCGGCCTCGGATAGACGCCGTACAATCTTCCTTGACATCTGGGCATGAGGTCCCAGCCAAGTCTGATCAATCACCATAATGGTGATTTTGTATGCTGTTTACCATTTCTTCCAATCGGGGCGTGCCGATAGGGGGATCTAATATATTCCGGATCAAGAAGTCTCTGGAAGTCAGAACCTCCTTTTTGGGGGATCGATCAGCTCCATCTTTACGTTGTCGGGAAATTCAGCCTCCTGGTATCCAGCTCCACATGGTATTTTGATCCTGATCATATCGTTCTTCCTATGGATACCATTCACGGGTCTGTAGAGCTCTGAGCGCCTGTTTTCACTCCCTAAAAATAGATTAAGTCAGAAATTCCATTCAATCCGTACGTCATGAGTTTTGCTATATCGTTTTCCGCTGATACCGGTCCGCAAAACACAGCCGGGGAAGGTCCATAAGCTTTGCGGCACCGGCCAGCGTGGTGCCATAGAACAGGATCTTGTCCTTCAGATGCAGGAAGTCCACGATGCTGCCGTTGCAGATGGTGCTGCCTGTGCAGAGCACCAAATCGGCCCACTGGCAGATGGAGGCGGTGACGCCCTCGACTTTGCCGTCCTCCACCATTACGCCGCAGCGCTCCTGGCCGGTGTTGACCGGGCTCAAATCCACTACGCGGATGGGGAAGTCTGCGGACAGAGCGCTGAGCAGAGAGGGCTGGTATCCCACCAGGCCGATTTTAGGACGGCCGTAGGTTTTTTTGATATACGCGGCCGCGTCAACCGCACATAACTCCGGACCGTCGTTGCGGCAGTGGACCGTGCACTCCACCAGGCCAAGATGCTTCATCACCGCGTTGAGCGCGGCGATAAAGAGGCCGCGGTCATGGGAATCGCCGTTTATGTTCAGCGTACATATTTCCCCCAGGGTCCCCCGGAATTCGGCGGGCGCGTCCGTGAAGGCCTGTCCCAGGGCGCCCATGCATTCGGCCTGCACCATGACGTCCTTCCCTGTTATAATGGGGTAATCCCGGCGTCTGGTGGCCCCGATGGCCTCCTCCGGCGTGAGGGAGCGGGTACTGATCATCACATCTTCCCCCATCAACCCCTCCGACTCAAGCAGTGAGGAAAAACGGGCCGCCAATTCGTTGTAAAACAGTTCCGGTGTTCGTTCTGTATTCATTTTGTCTGATCCCTCCCAAGAAATTATCTGGTTTTCTCCAGCGCCGCGGGGGTGTTCGCCTATTTGAGCGGGCCGCGGAGGCTGTCAATTCAATCATACCATATCCTGAAGATTTTGTTTACAGATTTCTACAAATAGGGGAGGAAAATGACGGGCTGCCGTGTTATACTGGTTCTATGAAAATGGGAGGAGTGAGATTATGGAGTCATTGTACCAGCTGATTCACCGTTCGCTGACGCCGGAGGGAATGCTGCCGGAGGATTTCAGCCTGCCGAAACCGTATGGGAACCAGATTCATTTTGCAGATGGAGCTATGGACGGAATCACGATTTTTCACACCGCCACGGGTGAAGCGGACACTGGGCTGTTGGAGCAGGCGGTGTGGGCGGCTAACCGGGACCGCATGGAGGAGGCGCAGGGGCTGGTGCTGGAATTCTGTGAGACAGGCCATATGATCGGGGCCATCGATGGGATCCAGCAGTATATCATCGACCGCAGGGAGGAGCTTGCGGCCGGTAAAATCTTCCGGCTGGGCGAGGAACTGATGTTTGGCGGGACACACCCGGAGGCAGTGAAGTTCGGCCTGGCGCTTCTGGAACTGTTTGATTTAAATGGAAAGGAACCGGTGAAAACGGCGGTTCGCGAGCTGGCCTGCTCGGATGAATTTACGATTTTCGCCCTGTTTCTCATGCGGTCTTGGGACGAGCCGGACCGGGAAATTTTCCAGGCGGCCAAAAAAGTGAGGGGCTGGGGACGCATTCACGCGGTGGAACGGCTGGACCCTGAGGATGAGGAGATGGAGCGGTGGCTCTTGGCGGAGGGTTGGGACAATACGGTGCTTCCGGCGTACTCTGCGCTGGAGTGCTTTCAGAAGGCCCGCTGCACCCAGATTCTGGAAGGCAACATGACCCGGGAGCAGTACGGCTTTATGACCGGACTGATGGCCGGACTTTTGGATGAGGGGCCGGTCAGAGGAATATCGGCCTGCGAGAACCCGGAGGAGGTATTAAATGCCTTTTTGCGGCAGAGCGGCCGGTTTGAGTTGACGGCTGCCGATTACTCCGTGATCGCCCAGATTCTCGACTACGCAAAGGAGCACAGCCTGGACGCGGCTGCGGCTGCAGCCGGGGAACTGCTGGACGGCGAGACGTGCCGGGCGGTTATGCAAAAAGAGATGGAGAAGGGGGAGGGCCTGCGGCTGGCAAAGCGGCTGGGGATGGACTACGCGCCTTATGCCATGGCTGCGATGAAGAGGGATTTTCGCAGGTACTACCATTACGTCGACCTGCTCATGCCGGGGGAGAACTATGCGATGGAGCTGATCCGGCTGTTTGAGGAAAGGCTTCCGCTGGACGAGATGGCCTGCGGCAGCGCGGATGAGATGGGACTGGGAGAGGAATTTGAGAATTACCGGATTCTGATCTATATGGTCCAGTACCTGAAGGACCGGCCGGGAATGGGTGTGAGGCTGATCCGCACGGCGTTAAACGCGCCTGTGGTTAACAACCGGAACATGGCGCTGACGGTGTTGGAGGAGTGGGTGAAGCTCCGGGGCTGTCCGCTGGCGGAATGTTACCCGGAACTTGCCGGGCTGCTGCGCGATCTGCGGGAAAATGAGGTGCGGGAGGACGTCCGAAACAGGATGGACGCCCTGACCGTGGAGGAATGAGATGGAGCTGAATGTCAATTCACCGGCATATTTTACTCAGCAGTTCGGCGTAGACGATGAAGTATACCGCATGTGCCGGGAGACGCGTGAATTTTTGCAGGATAAGGAATACAGCGATGTTCTTCAGGTGATCGGGATTCTGCCGGTGGCAGCGCCGGAGGAACTGTTTGAAAATGGGACCTGGAGCGAGAAGGTCCGCTTTCTGAACCATCAGGCTGTGGCCGCGGTCCGCGTCAAGCTGGATTATGAGCGTTACCGCGACGGCAGCAGTACGACCAGGGTACACATGATGCGGGAGGCCATTTTGCAGGCGGGGAAACGGGTTAAAACCAGGGGGAAGTTTGCTTGCGGTGACTTTGAGCGGGATCTGCACGAGTTCTGGGGCGACAGCCCTGTTCCGGTGGTTGGCGGCGTTTACTCCATGTATGTGGAAGAACTTGGGAAATATGGGGCCTATCAGGTGCTGGAGGCGGACCGGGACAGCGTGCTCTATGTGGTGCTGGACTGCCTGGGTGACGAACCGCCGAAGCGGGAGGCGCTGGCCGGTTTAAAGCCCCTCTGTCAGGAGCGGTTCCGGTACCATCACCGTCCCGACATGAAATATATCAGTTCCGGGCGGATTCCCAGGGATTATACGCTGATCGGAGTGTGCCCTCCGGTTATAAGCGGCCGTTGCAGCGTGTTTGCCGGCGACTGGCAGGACGGCCAGGAATATGTGTACGAGCACAACTGGAACCAGGGAGATTCGCAGCAGAGAGCGGAATACAAACAGTTTATAAACAGCGGCGACTCGGTGCGGGTGGGAGGGGAGTATTTTCGAAAAAATTACGGCGGCTTGAATATGCATCTGTATCGTGCGGCCGGTGGGAACCTGCCGGTCAGCTCGTTCCCCTGCCTCACCTTTGTGGAGATTGAAGGACCGTGTCCGGAGGTGACCGGCTGGATTAAAGGGCGTTCCCTGATCCGCACCTTCCGCTGGAAGGCGCCGGAAACAGAGATTTTGGATTTCAGAGGAACCGGCCTTTGTTTTCTGGAGCTGGACGTAACCGGGGTGAAGAAAATTTTTCTGCCGGACGGAGTACAGAGACTTTCCCTCAGCGGCGTTCCGGACTCTGAGCTGCAGATTATGGGACCTTTGGACCGGGAGCTGGATATAGAGCTTTCGCTGGATTCTTCCAGGTTTGATGACTGGGGGGCGGCAATAGCAGGGCTGAGAATCCGCAGGCTGCGCCTCACCGGAGTCGGGGAGCTGGATCTGGCCGCGGTGGCCGGTCTTTTTGGGGAAATCACCGCGCTGTCCGTTCAGGGAAAGCCGGGATTTCTGGTGAATTTTGAAGGACTGAGACAGATGAAGCGGCTGAGAACGCTGTCGTTTGGGGATCTGTTTGGGTACGGGGAGAAGGAGACGGAGATTCTGGAGAAGCTCCCGGAGCTGCGGCAGCTGTGGATGGACAGCGTGCCGAGGGAAGCGGGTTTGGCGGTGAAAAAGCGTTTTAAAAACCGCCTGGATTCCCTGGAGGTTCGCAAGCTGCGGGCTCCGGAGTGGATGAAAGAGAACTTAGACAATCCCTTCCGCCACTGGGATGGCAGCGATTTCGTGCCCAAGGCGGCGTTTAAAAGTGCTTCCGCCCAGTATGTAAAGACGAAAAAAAGGCTGCGGCAGGCTCAGGGTAAAGAGGAGATCGAGGCAGCGGTCAGAGATTACGGGGAGTGTTTTAACCGCCTGAACCGGAGGTATGAGGAGTTTATAGAGACGGTGGAGCGGGAGGATGTGTTCCGGGCGTTGGAACAGCTGTATCGGGAGGAGTTAGAGGGGAAATCGTCCGTGGATTTGGAGGGATTTCTGGGAATACTGGACGATGTGAGGGACGATTGGTAACGAAAATGAAACAGGAAGGTGATGAGACTGTGGAGATTGAACTGAGACGGGAGCGGCCGGAGGATTACCGGGAGACGGAGGAGGTGGTCCGGGCGGCGTTCTGGAATCATTTTGTGCCCGGCTGTGATGAGCACTATCTGCTCCACGTCATGCGCGGCTGCCCGGCGTTTTTGCCGGAGCTGGATATTGTGGCGGTTTTTGAGGGCCGGATTGTCGGCAATGTGGATTATACAAGAGCGGCGGTTCTCGGGGACGACGGGGCCAAGCGGGAGGTGCTGGCTCTGGGGCCCATCGCCGTTTTGCCGGAATTTCAGGGCAGGGGCGTTGGCGGGAAACTGATTGGACACACAAAGGAGCTGGCCTGTAAGATGGGGTATGAGGCTATTTTCCTATATGGAGACCCGGAATATTACGGGAGACATGGATTCGTTCCGGCGGAGCGGTTTGGCATCCGGACGGCGGATGACATGTACGCCGCCGCTCACCAGGTTCTGGTGCTGCGCGAACATGCGCTGGACGGTATCCGGGGGCGCTATGTGGAGGACAGCGTGTTTGAGTTCGACAGGGCGGCCTCCGAAGCATTTGACCGGACGTTTCCGTACAGGGAGAAGGTAAGCGGCACGCCGTCCCAAAAACGGTTTGAGCAGGTGGTGGCCATGCGCAGGGCTGCGCTGTGAGCGGGCGGTGACGGCCGGAGGACGGCCGGGGGAAAATAAGACTTTACAAAAGTGGAAAACAAAATTATAATAAAACAGGGATCACATTTTTGGAAAAAGGTGGTAAATGCCAGAAGCCGCAGGGGGTCCCGGATAACAGTGTGGTTTGCAGAAGATGGCGCGTAACGACTATGGCGAACGCATAGAGGTTGCTGCGCCTGTTTTGTAAAGTTGGGAAATGTATGAGGAAAAAGCTATGAAAATCGTTGGGGTGGAGATTCGCCTTTACGCTCCCTGGGTGCATTCCCTGAAGGAAAAACGCATGATCGTAAAAAGCCTGGTGTCTAAAATCCAGAACCATTTCCACGTTTCCGCAGCGGAGGTGGGAGAGCAGGATGTACATCAGACGATTGTCATCGGAGTCGCCTCCATCGTGCCCCACAGGGCTCAGGCCGACCGCTTTGCCGGGGAGGTGCAGCGGTTCGTGGAGGAGAGCACGGACGCGCAGATCATGGATGTACAGACGGAAATTTACAGTTGAGATACGAAATGGGGCGGAATTTGCCGTGAGGAGAGTTGACATGAAATTCTGGGAAATTTTAGAGGACTGTCCGGTGATCGCAGCGATCAAGGATGAAGAGGGATTGAAGAAGAGTCTGGAGCTGGACAGTCAGATTATTTTTCTGCTGTTCGGGGATATCTGTACCGTGGAGCGGTATGTGGATATGGCGAAAGGCGCGGGTAAAACTGTGTTCGTCCACATGGACCTGATCGTCGGACTCAGCAACAAGGAGATCTCCGTGAATTTTATCAAGGAGCACACGAAGGCCGACGGGATCATTTCCACTAAACCGCAGCTGATCCGGCGGGCCAAGGAGCTTGGGCTGTACGCTATTCTGCGCATGTTTGTGATCGATTCCATGGCTCTGGCCAATGTAACAAAGCAGTGCGCGACCATGCCGCCGGATGCCTTTGAGATTCTGCCGGGCGTGATGCCGAAGATCATCCGGGAACTGCACAACACGATCTCCATCCCCATTATTGCAGGCGGCCTCATCGCCGACAAGGAGGATGTGATGAACGCGCTGGAGGCAGGGGCGCTGGCGATCTCCTCGACCAACCAGAAGGTGTGGCTGATGTAAGCGGTCCCGCCGTCCAACTGATAAATGAAAAATTCTTTCCGTCTCCAACCGGCTATGTGCGGTTGGAGATTATTTTTGCCGCCGGGCGCGGCGTTTTGGGAGTCCGGTTTTTTATGGTTCCGGGAGTCCTACTCAATTTTAACCAGCGTCACCGCTTGTTTCGCCTCATCCGGCTCGGGCCGGTTCTGGAGCTCGTCCATCTGCCTGAGCATGGCTTCCGCGTTGAATTTTAAAATTTCTGCAAACCTTGCAATGTATTCCTCCGGGATCTGATCCAGCATGGCGAAGGTCTTTTCGAACTGCCGCTTCCACAGGGAGTTCATGTATTCCTGGTAGACCTTGCGGCCCAGAGGGGAGGCCTTGAGGATGATATCCTTGTGGTTGTTGGAACAGCGGTATTTTTCCAACAGCTGCTTGTCCATCATTTTCTTGACGTTCTTGGAAAATGCGCTGGGGGAGAGCCCCAGGCGCCTGGCTACCTCAGACATTTTCTGATTTTCTTCTTCGTTTTCCAGAATGTATTCCAATACCTGAATCTGCGCGAGAGAGCAGGGCACCGAAGTGCCGTGAAAGCCCTGGATCGTGTAGGCCTGTCCGTAGACATTGGTATAAAGGGACAGATTCTCAAAAAAGCTCCTGTATTTTCCAAGCCAGATTAAATTCATAGATTGTTTCCCGCCTTTCTGCCGCGATAATTAGATTATAGCATGGACGGCGGGAGAATGTCATGCTGGTGGGTGATAAAAAGTAGACAAAAATAGTGGAGGGGATAGTGGCGTTTGTTTATTAAATATATGGAATAGAGAAACTAAAATAGTTTCTAAAGGAAAGAACAAAGTGCCTTCGGCACTCTCAACTCCCCTGCCCCTCACTCATGAGGGGTTTTAGGGGATTTCCTTTTTTGCTGCTTTATTGTAAAATGTTCTTATGCATAAAAAGAACATCCTCCAAACTATT
>OJKJ01000469.1_pt1 | contig 22017 bp, 17 predicted proteins | sample 1596491 | NCBI WGS metagenome assembly OJKJ01 (sample SAMEA4350160, study PRJEB24818) | metagenome | biome: human; feature: gut; material: faeces | place: Denmark | collected 2013-09 | reverse complement strand
GTACACGGTGTTCCAGTGGGTTTTGTTCATGTGGTATCCGGGCCGCACGCCGGTATAGGCGCTGCGGAGCAGGTCCGCCTCCATGGGGCTGCATTTCAGATTCACCGCGTCCCGGCCGTCCACCTTCATCACCAGGGCAAACCATTTCCGGCTGTCCCAATGGCGGGCCACCCAGCTTTGGAAGTCCTCGGGGAAGGGCTGGTCCACCACGGCGCCGGGGAGTCCGGCGCAATAGTTCAGGTAAGCTTCCCTCGTCATAAGCAGGTCTCCTCACTATATAATCTCGTATAATGTATTTGCGGTATTTTTGATAAGGACATCGTAGAAAAACTTGTTATCCCGTAATGGATATGGGATAATGAACGCAATAGATGTGAATGAACTAGATAGCGAACCATTCGGACACGCTGCATATCTAACGAGGTTGTATTGCCGTAAGAATCAGAGGGTAACCCTGTCTGTATATCTTTGCATGGGAGGGCTCTTGTTGTTTTACTGTAGCATCGACATTGCTAAGCGCAATCACGAAGCTTCAGTTATTGACGCCGAAGGGAAACCGCTGCTAGACAGCGTGACCATAATCAACACTCAAAAGGGTTGCACAAAGCTGTTTTCACCGAATGAACCGGCAGCCACGTCCCGAAGTTCTTTCTCTTTTTTCTCTCTAAACCGGCCATGACTGGCTTTGTTCAACAAATTGGTCAACTTGCGGGTGGAGGCAGCAAGCATATTCTCCAGCGTTGGACATTGCACCAATAGTCCTTTTGAGGTCACGCCTTAGAGAGAACAGGCCGTATGAAGCAACGCCGTCGAAGAAAAAACCAAGAATGACAAATAAAAGTGAGGAAACATTATGAACCTTAGCGCCATTTCAACGACTTGGGCTTTACTCGAAAAAACTGCAAAAATACTAATACTCACTGAATCAGATCGACTCCCCCTGGCCGAGAAGATAAGAATAGACAATTTGATTTACGTGGCAGAAGTAAAGATCATTGACATAGGCATTAACAATACCTATGAACAGGAAATGATGACCCTGACGGAGGAGGATTTGTTAATTATCCTACTAACCACAGATGGTTTTATGAGCAAAGGGTATCGCGACAAATTCTCCCCGTTCTCTAAGCCTCCCGGATTTGCGGGAAAATACATCTTTATTCGCTTGGACATTCCGGAAGGGTCTTTGCTGTCCGGGCTTAATACCGACATCGGCAAGGTGGAATCCATCATCCATGAATATCAAGCATTTGGCAGCGGAAAAAAAGTTCGGGTCACTACTGATAAAGGCACCGATATCACTACGCAAATTGCTTATCAGGAATTACTGCCTTACCATGCCCGTCTGTTGGGTGGGCATGCATTTCTTCCTCCGGCGGAAATATCAGAAGAGTTGGACCACTCCTCAACCAATGGAACAATCGTGGTGGATATTACGGTAGGGGAAATCAGGTTTGGATCTGATTTAATTGATTCGCTTGGCATAGTCGACCGCGAAGTTCGAATCACGGTGCAAGACGGACTTGTTGTAGATATTGACGGCGGTGACATAGGGCAACGTTTCAAAACCGGCTTAAACAGGCTAGATAAGAATTTACAGGTAGTGGTGGAATTGGGACATGGATTATCAGACCTTTCTCCTACGGGCATAATTGGGGTTGATGAAAGCATGAACGGAACCTGCCATTTTGGTATTGGTGATAGAAATCCTTATCATATTGATGTTGTTATCTCAAATCCTAAATTTGAAATTATCAGCGAATAATTCTCTCGTTTTCCCCTTGACATTGCTTTACAGGTTTTTATAGATAGTCTTTCTGTTTTGAGATACCGGAAATTTCACTTCCGCTCCCTTAAAATTCTGCCGGGGTGGAAAGCACGGATGCCCTGTTCCCCGAGGAGAAAACCGGAGGGTCAGGGCGGCGGAGAGGCCGTGTTTTCCGAGCCGGAGGAAGGGAGGGCTTCCAGGTAGGCGGAAATTTCCCTGCGGCTGCGGAGGATCACGGTCTTTTCCCGGTAGGGCTCCACCCTTTTTTTGGTCCCGTCCCGTCCTGCGTCATAATCCCCCGCCCAGCGGAACATGGCTTTCAGCATGTTCCAGCCGGGGCGGTAAAGGCAGGGCTCCAGCCCCAGGTTCTGCCGGAGCCAGCGGGTGAAAATCCTTTTGTACCGCACCCCAAGGGGGAGCTCCAGCAGAAGGATGGCGTCCGCCTGGCGGAGCCCTTCTTCAAAGCAGGCACGCCCTGTGTCCTCCATCACATAATGGGGCTGGCGGAGGATCTCCGCAAAGAGTGCGTCCCGCTCCGCTTCCGGGCGTTTCCGGTTCCCCGAGGGCGCGCCGGGGTCGGGGACGTAGACCACCTCGTCCAGAGAGTGGCAGGGGATGCCTGTGCGCGCCGCGATCTGCCGGGCCAGCGTGGATTTCCCGCTGGCCACGGAGCCTGTGAGATAGAGCTTCATCCGGTCCCCCCTCTTTTCTTGGCTTTGGCGCCGTCCTTCCCGGAGGCTGGGTTTTTGCATTGTCATGCCTCCAGTATAACAGACCGGCGGCCTTTTGGACAGAAAAAAAGAAAAATCGGAGAAACCCTCAAAAGGGTTCTCCGATGAGGAAAAAGCATTCCGTACGGCGCGGACCGCGTCAGAATTTCCTGGTAAACCAATAGGCCAGCTCCCGGACGGTTTCCAGAGGGCCGGGATACTCAGAGTTTTCCTCATGGAATACGCCGGCCCCGTTGGTCCACAGCGTCATGGTGGCCCGTCTCAGCTCCTGCCGGACGGCGTCGTAGGACTTCCCCTCATTCTGGGACATCAGCTTTGCGTAAAAATCCTCCGGCTGGCCGTGCTGGGCTGCTTCGATGGTATACCTGGCGCATTTTCCCTGCTCCCCCGCAGGCAGCCGGAGCGTGTGACAGAGCTCGTCTATCGTCTCAAAATCTTCCGGCGACTTGTATCCCTTCTTCATCGAGATACCTCCCAAAATAGATTCCATTCCTATTAGTAGAAAATGGTACTTCTATTTTAGTGAACTGATTCCACAAAGAAAGAAATGTGACATCATTTTTTCTATTAATTTGTAATTTTTTGTCAAAATAATGTGAGGAGAGGCGGTTTTCTGTAGTTTAAGAAGGGAAAATGGGGAAAAAGGTAAAAAAGAGCCCCCGCTCAGGTGCGGGGGCATGGGGAAGGAAAAGCGCCTGCGGCACGGCCGCCATGGGAGGGAAAACATCATGGGGCCGGGACTGCCCGTCAGGGGGAAAGAAACCTGCGCAGCTCCTCTTCCGGCATGGGCCTGGCGTAAAAATAGCCCTGGATGTAATGCACGCAGGATTTGGCGATGGCCTGCTGCTCGGCCCGGGTTTCCACGCCTTCCGCCACAACCGACAGGCCGTTGATGGCAGCCATTTTGACAATGGATTTCAACAGCGCATCCTGCTTGGGGCTGGTCAGAATCTGCCTGGTCAGGGAGCGGTCGATTTTGATGATGTCCGCGGGGAGGTTGGACAGGTAGTTGAGGCTGGAATACCCCACGCCGAAGTCGTCCAGCGCAATATGTACGCCGGCCTGCCGGAGTTTTTCCAGGGCCTGCGCCGCCTGGTCGATGGACTGGATCAGGACGCTCTCGGTGATTTCCAGCGTCACAAGCCGGGGGTCGATGCCGGTAGAGCGGATCAGGTTCAGCAGGTGGCCGGCGCTGTTTCCCACCAAAAGCTGCTGCACGGAGAGGTTGACGCCCATGCGTGTGAGGCCCAGCGCTTCGCCGTGTTCGCGCATGAACAGGCAGGCCCTGCGGAGCACGTAATCGCCCAGCTCTTCCACAATGCCGTTGCGCTCCGCCAGGGAGATGACCTGGCCAGCGGAGAAAAAGCCGCCCTTTCCGTCGGGCAGGCGCGACAGCGCCTCAGCCGCAGTGTACCGGTTCTCACAAAGCCGCATAATCGGCTGGTACCAGACCTCCAGCGTCCCGTCCTGAATGGCCTCCTTCAGCCGGCGGAGGATATCGGCCTCCGTATGGATCATTTCATCCAGCTGGCCGTTATAGACGGTAACCACCCGGTCAGATTCCTTGGCAAAGCGCAGGGCGGATTGGATGTGGTCCAGCAGCTCGCTGGGCGTTTTGCCGTGTTCCGGATACATACAGGCGGAGATGCGGACCTGCAGGGTGAAGGAGAGGGCGCCGGCTACCACCGGTTCGGCAAACAGGCTTTGCAACCGGTCGGCAAAAGAAGCCGACCCTTCCCCAGACAGGGAGACGCCCAAAAACACGTCGCCGTTGATGCGGTACAGGTACGAGCCGAAGGGGCGCGAGAGGCGGCGCAGGACCTCATGCAGAATCTCATCCCCGATTTCGGCGCTGAACAGCTCGTTGTACTGGCTGAAGGAGCAGATATCCACACAGAAAAGGCTGAACTGCCTCTTCTTATCATAAGAGATCAGCATGTTCGTGTCCCGGAGAAATTTCAGCCGGTTGCCCACGGAAAAGACCGGGTCGGAATAGGCCAGCTGTTCCACCTGCCTGCGGTAACGGTTGAAGGTTTTGGACAGCTCCATCATCTCCAGGTCCGTATATTCGTCAAAGACCACGTCGCTCTTTCCCTCGATGAGCTGCCGGCACTTTTCCGTGAGCATCCGGACGGGGGATTCCGCCGCCACCTGCCGGTAGTAGGCGCGGATCAATTCTGAAATCTGGTCCGCCGCCCCGCCCTGGTCCGGCGTGCAGCAGAGGTACTGGTACCGCGCCATCAGAAAGCTCTTTTCCCCGCCGATGCGCACCTGCAGCAGAAGCTCCAAAGAGAGGCCCTTGGCAAAGTCGTCCCGCTTCTGCTCGTCCATCTCCTCCCGCAGCGCCACCAGATAGCTGCTCTCGTCCAGCCTGCCCGCCAGGAACGGGCTGCGGATGTAGTCGTTCAGCCGGGGCCGGATGCTTTGCAGATACTCCTCCTCTTTGTCCGGGCCGATCAGCCGGACTGCCTGGGCGTAGCCCTCCAGGGAGAAGAAAAACAGCGTGACCGGAACGCCGCCCTCGTGAAGCCAGCCGTCCAGGGCGGCGGTAAAGCCCTTGCGGCTGCAGAGGCCGGTGGCCTGGTCCATGCGGCCCGCCTCTGCCAGCAGGCGGTTTTGCCGGAGGGTTCTGCGCAGCAGGAAGAGAAGCGACAGCAGCAGAACCTGGATCAGGATGCAGAGCAGGGCCAGGCCCAGCCGCTGCCCGACGCTGAGCCACCCGGACCGGGGCTGGATGCTGAGCGTCCATTGGGTGGGCAGGTTGAAGGCCGTTTTCTGGGCCTGGGAAAAATCGGCGCCTGCCTGGGAGCTTGCTACAATTTCCTTGTTTCCGTTCTGCGGCTCCACCCGCCAGAGCTCATAATCATACCCCTGGGCGGACAGGTTTTCCAGGCCCAGCTGCCCCAGTACATAGTCCCGGTCCAGCGCCACGGCCACCTGGCCCAGGTATGCGCCCTCCTCCACAATGGGCTGCAAAAACAGGAACACCTCCTGCCCCTCGGGGTCGTTCTGCAGCACCACGGGACCCTCCACCACCAGCTCCTTGACCACCTTGGACATGGTGTAGATATAGGAAAAATCCCGCAGCTCTTTTCCGTCGAGGCTTCCGTATTTGTCCTGGGGCAGTATCAGCCCCAGGATGTCCCCCTCAAACAGGGCGACCATACAGACCTCGGGCCGCTGCAGCAGGGGGACGGCAGCGGTTTCAAACCAAGCGGAGGCATCCGCCTGGGCAGACTGCGCCGTATGCACGGTCTGCGCCAGGGCGGTGGCCTCATTGACGGTTCCCTGCAGCTGCAGGACAATTTTCTCCCTGTAATAGAACAGGATGTTTTCCGCTTCCCTCTGCCGTTCGTCCACGATGGCGCCGCGGACCAAAAGAATGGACGTCAAGCTGACTGCAAAGACCAGCAGAACAGCGAAAATGTATGCGGATGCCCGCTGAATCCGTTTTTTCATATGCGCCTCATTTCCGCTGGATATGGTAATACCCTTTTCCGTTTTGCTTGACATAGTAGAGCGCCTCGTCCGCGTCGGCAATCAGCTGGGAAAGCGTCATGCCCGGGCGGAAGATGGAAACCCCGATGCTGCACTGGACCGGGATGCTCTGCCCGCCGGACTGAACGTTTGTCTGGAGCCGGAGCACCAGTTCGTCCAGCACGCCGCGCAGCTCGGCTTCGTCGTCCAGGCCGGTCAGCAGCAGAACGAATTCGTCCCCGCCGTACCGTCCCACCACGCCGTCGTATTTTTTCTCGTACTCCCGGAGAATGTACCCGATGCTTTTCAGGGCGATATCGCCGCCGGCATGGCCGCGGCTGTCGTTGAGGTGCTTCAGGTTATCCATGTCCACAAAGCACAGGGCCTTTGTCAAAGACGGCTCGGCTTTTTTCAGCAGGGCGTCCGCCTGGTTTAAGAAGACGGACCGGGTGACCGTGCCGGTGAGGCTGTCGGTAAGGCCGTCGCTGGTCAGGCGCAGGACCTCCTGAAAATCTGCGGTCTCCGGCCGTTCATCCCGGTAAATCCTGTTTTCCAGCTCCTCGATGGAGTGCACCAGCAGGTCCACCACCTTCATCTGGACGGAGAGGTACCGGCGCACCAGCCACAAAAGGCCGACGCACAGGAACAGGGTAAGCCCCATGACCAGCACCAGGGCCGGGAGGATTTCCTCATAACAGGACCAGAAATTTACAGAGCACAAAATATCCCAGCCCGTATTTTCCACCCGCTGGTAGGTGGTGTAGTACAGGCTTCCGCTGCGCAGGCTCCAGAAAGCGCCGGGCTGGGCGGCCAGAAGACGCTCCTCCAGCTGGTCCGCCGTGACGCCGAACAGCACGCTGCTTTTCAGCACGTCCGTGATGGAATCCCCATAGGGAAGCCCTTCCGTGGAGGACATGACCTGCCCCTGGGTGCCGATCAGCGTCGCCTCGGAGCCGCCATCCCCGGCGGACTTCTGCAGGATGTCCACCACTTCGTCAAAGTAGATGGCGCAGAACAGGCACCCGGTGATCCCGCCCCGTTCGTCCAGCAGCGGGACTGCCACGGTGTAGTTCAGCGTCGCGCCGTCCGCGCCCGCGGCAAAGCTGTCCGTCACCTGCAGCTGCCCGGTGGAGAAAAGCCGCTGCATGTAATCCCGGCTGGCAAGGCTGGCGGGCTCCGCGCCGTCGGAATAGACGATGATATCGGAATCCACATAGCAGAGCATCATGTACCCGAAATAGGGGCTCATCTGGTCCAGCTTTTTCACCTTGTCGATGGGAGGAAGCCCCGGATCGTAGAACTCCGGAAGGCTGGCCAGGGATTCCAGCAGGCTCACCGTGCCCTCCACCCGCTGGGTGACCTGCGCACGGCTTGCCGCCAGGGACACCTCGGCGTTGGCCCGCATCCGGCTCACGGAGAGGACCGCGCCGCCCAGCAACACCACAAGCATGACCAGCCCGCAGAATAAGATGCTGTAACGGGTGATGGGGGCAAATGAGATATCCCATTTCCCGTCTGCTTTCTTTTGGTTTTCTTTTGTCTTCATGTGGAGGTCTCCTTCCAGGATACGGACCGCCGGTCCAAAGGGCCGGAATGGCCGAAGGCTATTTCCAGAGGGACGCGCCGTCATAGACGTTCATGGCGGTGTCCCAATAGCCCAGCCTCCGGCATTCCGAGACGATGAGGCGGCGGATCTGTTCAAATATGGCGGCTGTTTTCCCGGCGAACAGGCCGCCGTCGGGCAGTTGTTCCACGGCTTCGCGGCATGCCCGGTAAATTTCCAGGTTCTGGGGGTTTATGTCACGGCATACCAGTTTCGGAATACTTCTGCCGATGCTGAAATTCCTGGCCAATATCCCATAGATTTCCCGCAGCGCGTCGTAGCCGATGTGTTCTGTGATAAAGTCCAGCAGGGTGCGGGGGATCAGCTGATGTTCGTAAGGCTGTTCCTCCTGCCGGCGGAGCGCCGCCTGAAGGCGCCTTGTGTCTTCGGGCGTTATCAAGGCGGCCGCGTGGGCTGCGGCAGGCTCCACCGTCAGGGTCAGCAGCTCCAGACTGTCCAGGTACCGCCGCACATGGCAGGCGATGGATTCGGGGGAAATCCGGATCCTCTGAAGCGCCGTCAGATCCATCTCCACTGAAATGCCCCGCCGGGGCGCCGCCGTCACCACACCCCAGTCCCGCAGCATCTTCACCGCTTTGACGGAGGTATCCCGGCTCACGCCGTAGGTTTTCTGAAGCTGGTCATGGGTGGGCAAATGGTCGCCGGGCTGGTAACGGCCGATGGCGATGAGGCCCAGCAGGTCCAGGCACATGGTGGAATACCGCTCTTGGGCCAGGCTGAGCTGTTCTCCCAATTCCTCCGCCTCTGCCAGCATGGGACAGGGGGAGAGAAGCTGATGGAACTGCTGCCCTTCCGCCTGCTCCGCAATGATCCGGTATTGGCGGAAGACGGCGTCCAGCTGCACCTGCTCCGGCACGCCGCCTGCCTTCGCCGCCTGCAGCAGCGCTTCGATATGGGAACGGTATTGCGCCCGGTCTTCCAGGGAACTCCGGGGCGGCTCCTTTCCCCGAAAGCCCAGGCTGTCCACAACCCGCAGGAGCAGCTCGTTCTCATTTCTGGCGATGAAAAAGCGCCCCAGCCTGCTGGAGAGCCGCCAGAAATCCTCGGGACGGCTTGGGTCCATCTGAGCGAGAATCCTCTCGGGCGTGCGCCAGTCTCCGCCGGTACACAGCCGCAGCCCCCGCAGGTAGATGGGGCGGCAGAGCAGGTCCGCCGTACGCATCAAATCGTCCACCTGGGCCGGGTCCGCCCTTCTCGCGTTCTGCAGCGCCTGCCCCTGGGGCAGGGGGGAGGCGGAGAGGACAACGGGCCGTTTCCTGGGCATTATCTCCAAAAACCCGTTCTGCTCCAGCAGCTCCAGCGCCCGGCGAACCGTCCGTTCCGAGGTCCCCAGTTCCCTGCACAGCACGGACCTGCCGGGAAGCCTGGCGCCCACAGGAAGGAGGCCGGATTCGATTTTGTTTTTGAGCTGCCGGTAGGCCCGCTCATATTGAATCACGCCGCTTTTCATTCCCGTACCCGCTTTCAGTCTTCTTTGTTTCCGCTTTCCTCATCGGACGCACGCCCCTGTTCCAGGGCGGTGTTGCAGCTTTCGTCGATGGCCGCCGCCGCCTCCTCCGGCGATTTTTCCCCGGTGAGCAGATCGTTGATGTTCCGGTAAAACACATCCCGGACGCCCTGCCAGTTGAGGCTGCCGCGGATATTGTCCACGGTATCGGCGGTGTTTTCCCCGTAGGCTTTCAGCATCCAGATCTCATCCTGGTACTGCTGGGTGACGGATTTGCTCACCGGAAGGGTGCCCAGCGTATACTTCATCGCCTCCCCGTCCGACAGGAGGAAGCTGAGAAAGTCCTTGGCAACCTGTATTTTTGTTTCATCCCCGTTGTCAAACACGCAGAAGCCGTTGCTGGAAGTGGTGCAGAAACCCGCGCCCGAAGGGTCGGGGAAGTTGGCGGTGAACACGTCTACCCCCTTGTTTCTGGCGTCCCACAGGTTGGTCAGGTTTCCCACGCACATGGCCAGCTGCTGGTTGTAGAACAGGTTGACGCAGTCCAGCAGTTCCAGGTTCTCCGCCCCTTTGGGAGTGATCCCCTGTTGGTCCATCTCCTTGATCCAGGCAAGGGCCTGTATCCCCTCCGGCGTGTTCACCGAAAAATTTCCGTTTTCATCGTAGAGAGGGCAGCCGTAGGCCCGCAGCAGGGTCATGATGTGGCTGTCCCCCTGGCTGTTGGCGGCGTACATCATAAAAGCGAAGGTGTTTTCATCGGTCAGGGATTCCTTGAGCCTTTGGCAGATGAGGTTGAATTCCTCCGTGGACCAGTGGGCCACGGAATCGTCCTGGGGAATGTATTCCTCCAGGCCTGCGGCCTGCATCATGGTCCGGTTTACCATCAGCGTATTTTGCAGCTGGTGGTAGGGCAGGGTATATACCTTCCCGCCGACGGTGTTCTGCTTCCAGATGGATTCATCCACGTCGCTGCGCAGCTCCGGGGTGATCATGTCGTCCAGGGGGACCAGCCATCCCCGCTTCACATACAGCGGCACGTTCCAGGAGCCTGCGAAGAAGATATCGGCGGCCTCCGGCGTTCCGTACTTGTCGGCCAGCTGCGCCTGTTCGTCCAGATAGTCGTAACGGCTGATGGAAAATTCCACGTCGTACTTGTCATACTGCGCCTGGAAACGTTCCGCCGCAGCCGTGAGCATGTCGTAAACCTCGGCCTCGCCCGCCCCGGGGATGTTCCCAAGCCCAATGGGCGGCGTTTTGACGGTGAGCGTCACCTTCTCCGGCTCCGCCGGTTCCTGCGCCCGGCAGCCCGCCGGGGAGAGGCAGAGCGCCGCCGCCAGCAGGGCGCAGAGCAGGTTTCTTTTCCTCATGAAATTCCCTCCCGTTCCTTGATTGTCGCAATCTTTTTCAGCAGCAGCTTGATGTCCAGCGGCTTGGTGGCCACGTCGTCCATGCCGGAGGCAAGGGCTTTTTCCACGTCCTCGCTGAAGGCGTTGGCGGTCATGGCGATGATGGGGACCGTGGACGCGTCCGGCCGGGACAGCGCACGGATGCGCCGCGCCGCCTCGTTGCCGTCCATCACCGGCATCTGGACGTCCATCAAAATCAGGTCAAACCAGGAAGGCGCGCTGGCTTCAAATGCTTCCAGGGCCTCCTGCCCGTTCCGGGCCTCCGTCAACTGGCAGCCCTGCTCTTCCAGAATGGACACCACGATCATCCGGTTGATCTCATTGTCCTCCACGGCCAGGATGCGTTTTCCATTCAGGGACCAGGCCGCGTCCGGGGAATCCTCCGCCGGGCCCTTCTCTCCGGAGGGCGCCGCCGCGGGGAAGGGGATGGAAACGGTGAACACCGTCCCCTTTCCCAGCTGGCTTTCCACCGAGATGGAGCCGCCCATCTTCTCCGCCAGGGTCTTGCTCAAGGTTGTGCCCAGCCCGGTGCCGTTCTGGGAGGCGACGCGCCGCTCCTGCTCAAATGGCGTCCAGATGCGCTGCAGAAATTCCGGGCTCATGCCGCAGCCCGTATCGGCCACCTGAAATACGGTGCGGACCAGGCCGCCGGCCGGCTCTTGGTTCACGGTGAGGGAAACCTCACCGCCCTCGGGCGTGAATTTCACCGCGTTGCCCAGCAGGTTCGTGAGAATCTGCTTGACGCGCAGGGCGTCCCCCTCCACCAGGGGCTGCTTCAGGCCGCCGCAGTCCAGCCGGAACTGCAGGCCCTTGTTTTCCACCTGGTTTTCCAGCAGAACCTGCACCTCTTCCATCAGAAGCTTCAAATCCATCTCTTTGGGATAGAGCTCCAGCTGCCCGCTCTCAATTTTCGACATGTCCAGAACGTCGGTGATGACGCTCTGTAAAAACGACGCGGATACCTCCGCTTTTTTTAAGTATCCCTTTAGCTTTTTGGGATCGTCCAGACTCTGGCGCATGAGGTACTGCAGCCCTACAATGCCGTTGAGGGGCGTGCGGATTTCATGGCTCATGTTGGCTAAGAAGGCGGATTTTGCCTGCTCCGAGGCCCGGGCGACCTTTGCCGCGTTCACCGTGTGGTAGATGAAATAAGTGACCAGCAGAATCAGCGCGCCCAGCACAAGGAAAAAGGGGAGGGAACGGGAGATCAGCGTCTTCACCTGATCCTCCGTCACCTGGGTGGAGACCCGCACCACCAGATACCACTCGTTCCCGGCATGATGGTCCAGGGATTGGAACAGGGCGTAATAGGAGCTTCCGTCCAGGCTGTATTCCACGAACAGGCTTTCCCCCTGCTCCACCGCCTGGAGGCAGGCTTCCAGCGAGCCTCCGTTTTTGAACTGGGCGCGGGCCAGGGGTGTCAGAAAATTGTTGTCCGGGGTGCTGTACTGCTGGCTCGCCGTAATGATGTCGCCGGATTTTTGCATGACGACGGCGATTCCCTGTCCGTCAAAGCTCTCCAGCCGCATTTGATCGGCAATTTCCTCGATGGACACCAAACCCACCGCGCCGTTGATCTCTTTCTCCCCGCAGAGGACCGGTTCGGCCAGACGCACGCCGTAAACCAGGAACTCGCCCCATTTTTCCCGGCTGACCTCGTCGTACCGGATGGCGAAACGGCCGTCCGCACGCTGGAATTCATCCGCCCAGGGCATATCCTGAAGGGAGCTTTTCAAATAGGAGCTGTTGTACGCCTCGCCGTCCGTGGTGATGAGGTAGAGCGTGTGAAAGGAGGTGGTTTTGGCCTCCACCCCCAGGTTATAGAGTACGTCCTCAAACCGGCTCTCCCTGGCGGCATTAATCCGGTTGAGGATCACCTGCAGGTACTCGGTCTTGCTGTCCATCTGGTTGATGATATTCAGGTGGTCGTGATCCGCAATCTGTTCCATAAAGGACAGCGTCGTGGAATATACCGCCTGCTCGACGCTTTGATAGTACAGCCAGTAGCCGCCGCCCAGGACGCAGAAGGAGACCAGCAGAATCAGCGCCCATACCCGCAGGCTGCGCCTGTTTGCCTTCAAAGTCCTGCTCATTTTCCTGCCTCCCCTCCTGTATGCCGCCTGTGCAAAGTAAAAAGTGCAATCTGGGAACCTATACAGACTAATTAACCCAAAAACCCCTGTCCCGCAGGCATATCCCAGAATTTTCAAAACTGGGTACTTCTGCAGTCTATTTATTATAACATCTGTACTGCTGTTTGGCAAGATTGAGGAAAGCGATATTTATGCCTGCAGGGCCAAAAGCGGTCTGGACAGCAAAGACCGGCCCAAACGGGCTGGCCTTCCAGGAGGAGGCCAAGAGTCTGTGCCGGGTTTTGCCAAAGGCTTCTCCCGTTGGGATCTTTTCCCGGGGCCTATGCGTTAACCTGCTTTTTCTCCGTTCTTCCCAAAAGATAATCCAACGAGACTTCAAAGACATCCGCAATTTTCAGCAGGATTTCCACTTTGGGTTCCCGCGTCATCAGCTCATAATTTTGATACGTCTTCTCGGTGATATCGCAATAGATTGCAACCTCCCGCTGGGTGAACCCTTTCTCTTTTCTGCATTGTTTTAACCGTTCTGCCAATATTTCTCTCATATTCCATCACCTACAATTGTTCTTGACTTAACAAGTATAGGAAGATAGAATGAAGGGTATACCAACGATTGTTGGTGAATTTGTTTAAAGGACAAAAACTATGGCAAACTTTTGCTTAAAATGCTGGAACGAGATGAATGGTACGGACTGTTCTCCCCGAAAATACCGGATGTCTGAGGAGTTGGAGCTATGTGAGGGGTGCGGCAAATGGACGAATGTGGTTCTGGGGGAACGCGGGTATTCCTATGGGAATAAACTGAAGTTCCTTCTGGTTCCTTTCAGGGCTGCTGGGGCAGTTTTATATGTCTTATGGAGAATCCTCCTTTTGCCCTATTTGATCTGCAGGCAGTACAGGAAAAAGAAGAAGGGACGGGGTCAAAAACAGCCGCCGCCTGTTTGACGGCGCCGCGCCGCCCGGAACGGCGTGAAAAAGCTCCATGGGAAGAGAACCTTCCCATGGAGCTTTTTGTTTTCCATTTGATTGTCTGAAAGGACCCCGCAGGCCCGCGGAGCCCTTCCTGCGGCGGGACTTTGCCTTTCAGGCTCAGGCGAAGGGGTTTTCGCTCTTGTAGAGCATACCCTTGGGCTGGTTGAAGCCGATGTCCTGAACGCCCAGGAACTTGAACACCTCGAACAGGGCCTTGCCGTGATGGCCGAAGGCCACGGCGCCGTGGTGGGGGTAGTTCTTCTCGATGAGCACATGGCGGTAGAAGCGGCCCATTTCAGGGATGGCGAACACGCCGATGCCGCCGAAGGAGCGGGTGGGAACCGGCAGGACCTCGCCCTGGGCCACATAGGCCCGCAGCTCGCAGTCCGCGGTGCTCTGGAGGCGGAAGAAGGTGATGTCGCCGGGGACGATGTCGCCCTCCAGGGTGCCCTGGGTGACCTCCTCAGGCAGGTTGCGCGCCATGATCATCTGATACTTCATGGTGGGGGCGCACAGCTTCTTGGAGCAGGTGTTGCCGCAGTGGAAGCCCATGAAGGTGTCGGTGAGGCTGTAATCGTATTTGCCCTTGATGTCGGCTTCGTACATGTCCTTGGGGACCGTGTTGTTGATGTCCAGCAGGGTGACCATGTCGCCGCTGACGCAGGCGCCGATAAACTCGGAAAGGGTGCCATAGATGTCCACCTCGCAGGAGACGGGGATGCCCCGGCCCGTGAGACGGGAGTTGACGTAGCAGGGCACAAAGCCGAACTGGGTCTGGAAGGCGGGCCAGCATTTGCTGGTGAGGGCCACATACTTGCGGTAGCCCCTGTGCTCCTCCACCCAATCCAGCAGGGTGAGCTCATACTGGGCCAGCTTGCTGAGGATTTCGGGCTTCTTGTTGCCCTCGCCCAGCTCCTGCTCCATCTCCTTCACCACGCCGGGGATGCGCTCGTCGCCGGCGTGCTTGTTGAAGGCCTCGAACAGGTCCAGCTCGGAATTTTCCTCGATTTCCACGCCCAGGTCGTACAGGCGCTTGATGGGCGCGTTGCAGGCCAGGAAGTTCAGCGGCCGGGGGCCGAAGCTGATGATCTTCAAATCCTTCAGGCCCACAAGGGCGCGGGCGATGGGGATGAACTCGTGGATTCTGTCGGCGCAGTCCTCTGCGTCGCCCACGGGGTTTTCCGGTATGTAGGCCTTGATTTCCCGGAGCTTCAGGTTATAGCTGGCGTTGAGCATGCCGCAGTAGGCGTCGCCGCGGCCACCCACCAGGTCGTCGCCGGATTCCTCCGCGGCGGCAATGAACATGGCGGGACCGTCAAAATGCTTGGCCAGCAGGGTTTCGGAGATTTCCGGGCCGAAGTTGCCCAGGTACACCACCAGCGCGTTGCAGCCGGCGTTCTTCACGTCTTCCAGCGCCTGCACCATATGGATTTCGCTTTCCACAATGCAGACGGGGCACTCGTACACGCCCTCGCTGCCGTATTTTTCGGTATAGGCCTTCATCAGGGCTTTTCTCCGGTTGACGGAGAGGGTTTCCGGGAAACAGTCGCGGGAAACGGCGACGACGCCGACCTTGACTTCAGGGGTATTGTTCATCTTTTCAAGTCCTCCGTTTCGTAAAATTGTACGAACAATTTGTGCTTTCATCATAGCGCAAAACCGCAAAAAAAGCAAGAGCTTTTTCGGGAAAAGGGGGACAAAACCCATAGCGGAAAAAGGGCGGCACAGGGCGGCGTGCCAGGCTTCTTCCAATCTGAAGCCCGCGGCTGTGTGAGGATTCGGCTGAAACTCGAGCGCCGCGCCGTTTTTTGTGGAAACCGGGGCCGGGCTGTGCTATACTGAAGCCAAAAAGGGGCTATGGAAAGGTAGGAAGTGAAACATGGGAAATCTTATGGTTCTGGAAGCGACGCTGCAGGATTCCCTGCGCGGAATTTTGGGGGACGCCGCTGCGGTGCTGGTGGTATTCGGCGCTGTGTTCTCCCTGCTCAACTGCTTTTTGGGATACCGGCTTGTCAAGCTCTGGTCCGCGCTGTGCGGGTTTGCGGTGGGCTGGGTTGCGGCGTTTGCCGTGTCCATGCATTTTCTGGCGAACGCGGGCGTCAGCGCGGTCATCGGGATTGCGGCGGGGCTTCTGCTGGGAGGAATCGCCTTTTTCCTCTACAAGGCGGGCGTCTTTGTGCTGTGCGTATTCCTGGTGTTTTTCCTGTGCGTGGGGCTGATCCCCATCCAGTGGCTGGCCATTGTGCTGGGCCTGGCGCTGGGCATCGCCGTGGGCGTGTTGGCCATGAAGTTTATGCGCGAGGTGCTGATTTTCACCACGGCCATCAGCGGCGGAATGAACGCCGCAAACGCCCTGCTTCCGGTTTTCGGCCTGCAAAATGCGGCAGCCGCACTGATCGTGGGCCTGGCGCTGGCGGTTCTGGGCATTGTGGTGCAGTGGAAGACCACGGCAAAGGCGTGAAGCAGGACAGGGGATTTTTCTGCAGCCGGAAATTTTGTGAAAAATGCAGAGACGGAGGCCCGGCGGGGCCCAACGGGTCTTTGTGGAATTTGCCCATGACATTTTTTTGGGAAAAGTGATATACTAATAATAGAGTCAACAACGTGCGGTTTGCTTCGCGGAACACAAATTCTGTTGCGGCGGCCGTACGTTTTTTGTTTTTGAAGCTGCCGCGCTGAGCGGCCATGTGAAAGAGAGGGAAAGCCCATGTTCAGCAACGGAGATGCGGTGTTATACGGCGCGGAGGGCGTTTGCAGGCTGGAGGGAAGCACCCAGCGGGAAATCGGCGGAAAGAAGCTGGAGTATTATGTGCTCAAGCCCGTATACCGGGCGGGGTCCACGGTGTTTGTGCCCAAGGGGAACGAGACGCTTACCGCAAAGATGCGCAGGGTGCTGTCCCCGGAGGAAATTCACAAGCTGATTCAGGAGATACCGGAGGAGAAGGAGCTTTGGATTGAGAACGAGGGCGAGAGAAGGGCTGAGTACGGAAGGATTGTGTCCGGCGGCGACCGCCGGGAGCTGATCCGCGTTATCAAGGCGCTGTACCAGCGCAGGCAGAAACAGCAGGAACTGGGCAAGAAGTTCCACCTTTCCGACGAACGCTTTCTGAAGGAGGCGGAGGAGAAACTGCACGGGGAATTTGCCCTGGTGCTGAACATCCAGCCGGACCAGGTGACCGCCTTCATCCGCCGGGAAATCGGCGCAGAGGAAGAAACGGAATGGGGCGAATCTGCAATTTCGTAGGGTTAAGCCGTGGGGTGCTGCGTGCCGGTGGGCCGCGGCAGTCTCCGCGGCTTAAAAATCTTTGGCCGGCTTTTTTCTAGAAAGACGGAGCGACATAAAATTTCCTTGATAAGCCCCGAAAAACTGGCATACTATAGTAGGACAGCAACATGCAAAATGACGCAGGACCACCCGGCATTGCGGCGGGTGGTTTTCTTATCGCTTAAAACGGCGAAAAAGATGGCCGGGCGGAGGGGAGAGAAGGCTTTCTACTAGGAAGCCGGAGGTGACCTGGGCTTCCCTTTATTCAGGCCGATAGGATTGGGGTATCCTGGATTCTTGTGTCCACCACCCAGCTGATAACCTTTCAGGAAACAAAGAGGAATTGAAAAGTGCGTTTCCAGGGCATGGAAACGCACTTTTTCCGTATTCGTCAATCCATCGGCGCAGCCTGCTCCCGCTGATTCCCAGCTCTCTGGCGGTCTCGCCTACTGATTTGCCTGCTTCCTGTGCTGTTTTTACAGCAGCCACATGAAACTACTTGCCGCATACCGCTCACTTCATAAACTGGGCTTCCTTTCCAACTTTCTTTTTCCGTTCTGTCCAGTTTATGATACCATGACCACAGGGAGTATTTTGTCACGGTCTGTTTTTACTGGTTCAGTTCAACTTGCCGGGAGCAGCTCCTTTTTCGTTTTACTGTACGCAGCCATTTGCGAGCAGGTTTTGATAGATGTTTTCTATAGGAAGCGTATTTCCATCAGAAATGATATGTAGGACATATTCTGAGCCTACTTGGAAGATGTGAATCACATAACCATTAGGAAGTTGTTCCTTCTCTAATTTGAGTTTTTTTATAGCATTATTGCCTAAATAATAGCCATTATACTCTATGACAAAAGTTGACTCATTTTCAAACGAATCCCTTTGCACACCTACGGTTTTTATCCATGACATTTGTATGAGCGGAAGCTCAGCCATACACTCCTCACGGATTTCGGAAACAAACCAAAATCCGATAATGTTTTTTGTAAGTTTGACAAGAACTGTATTCTGATCGTTCTTTACAGCTTTTACAATTCGTATGCTTTCTCCGCTGCTATTAATATCTTCGTCGATTATGCTTAGATTTCCGCAAGTAAGCCCATTTAGTGATAGAGAAATATTATAACTATTGGCTTTCAGAAAAAAAACAACAACAATTAATACGGCAACTCCACACACTATAACTTTTATGACTTTGTTTTTCATTACTGCTTCCCTCCAATCCAATTTAGCATATTTGCTTTATGAGCAATAAATTTTAAACAGAGTAAAATCTAAAAGCACAAACTAGTTTTTTGTACAAAATATCATAAAATTTGTATATGTCAATGCTTGTCAAATATTTAATTTATTATGCAGAAAAGTCATGAGTCTGTCAAGGGCTGACACTATATAAGATTGAATTGGAGGAATACAAAACGGCTTGCAGAAAAGCAAAAGTAGAGCGGCAATAGAGCAATTGGAAAGATAAAGAAGAAAACACAAAAACCACCCGCCGCAGGACGGGTGGTTTTCTTATCGCTTAAAACGGCGGAAAAGATGGCCGGGCGGAGGGGAGGCTGTCTTCTTGCCGTCTCATCAGCCGCCTGCGGCGAAGATCTCTGAACAAAGTGAGGAGACCTTTTTGATAGGCTTCCCCTTGAGGGGAGAGGGGAAACAGATTCCCTGCGGGAATCTGCTGGATGAGGTGGAAAGCTTCCCGCTTACACCGCAGCGGCAGAGTACAAGTTAGCGACACCTCATCAGCCGCCTTGGCGAAGATATCTGAACAAAGTGAGGAGATCTTTTTGGCAGACTTCCCCTCAAGGGGAAGCCTTTGGTCTCCGCTGCCGCTACGGGTCTTGGTCCCCTGTGGGGACCGTCCAAGACCGGTCTTCGCTGTCGCTACGGTCGGTGATGGACGCATGCCACAGGCATGCATCACCCGAGACGGCAGTCGAGAACGGTTCTGCGTGCCACTGGCACGCAGAACCCCTCGAACGCAAAGCGTTCGCCTTTTCTTCAAAAAGTACCGGGATTCTTCCGGCTGGGTGGAAATTTGGACGCAACATCAACGCGACTTAAAAGTCTTTGGCCGGCTTTCTACTAGGAAGTCGGAGGTTTGGCGCCGGAGGTGTCCTGGGCTTCCATGGTCAGCCTCACAATGAGGCCGTGGGGCTCTTTGGGCAGCAGAGACACGCCGCAGCCTTCCCCGTAGGTGATGCGGATGCGCTCCCGCACGTTGGAGATGCCGTAGCCCTCCCCGGAGGAGGAGGCCTCTTTCTCCATCTCCCTGAGCCGGTCCTCGTCCATGCCCACGCCGTCATCCTGAATTTCCACCAGCAGCATCCCCTCCTCCACTCTGGCGCTGATCTCAATGTGAAGGATCCCCAGGGTGGGGTGCATCCCGTGTTCCAGGGCGTTTTCCACAAAGGGCTGCAGGATGATTTTGGGCACAAAACAGCTTTTCGCCTCAGGCGAAATCTCATACCGCATCTGGAATTTCCCCCGATAGCGGATGGCGCAGACCTGCACATAGGCGCTGACATGGTCGATTTCCTCCTGCAGGGTGATCGTCTCCCTGCCCTTGGAGAGGGAAATGCGGTAAAAGCGGACCAGCGCCTGGGCCATCTCCCGGATCAGCCCCACGTCCCCCCGGTCGCAGAGCCGCACGATGGAGGAGAGGGAATTGTAGAGGAAATGGGGCCGTATTTGGGACTGCAGCATGGTCAGGTGCTCCTGCTGGGAACGAATCTCCGTCTGGAACACGTCGTGAATCAGGCGGTTGATATGGTCCGCCATGCTGTTGTAGCCGTCTGCCAGCATGCCGATTTCATCAGAAGACTTCACCTGAATCCTGCAGCCGTAGTCCCCCTGCTGAAAGCGGTAGAGGCTGTCGCGCACCGCGAGGATCCTGCGGGTGAACCAGCCGGAAAAGCAGACGGAAAGCACCAGCGCCAGGGCCAGGGAAAGCAGGAGCATCAGGAAGAACTGGTACAGCACTGCGGAAAAGGATTCCATGGCGTCGTAGGGGATGATCCAGACCTGCTGCCAGCCGTTTTCCATCCTGCCGGAGAGCACGGCCTTCCCGTCCGCCACGGCGGCCGTGTCCCCGCCGTTCAGGCTGATGCCCTCCGGCAGCTCCGGGGGAGCCTGTTCCGGCGTCATGAAAATCAGCTCTCCCTGCCCGTCGAAAAGGTAGAGCTCCTGTTCCGAAACCACAATGTCCTCCAGCCTCACGCTGATGCGCAGGACGCCCCTGGAGGAGGAAAAGGGGGACGCGGGCAGAGCCTTGATGAAGGAAACGCTCCCCCGCTGCGCGTCCTGGGAGGTCTGCCGCCACCCCGTGGCGCCGTTTCTCGCGTCCACATACCAGTTGGACTGAATCACCGTCATGGCGTCCTGCTGAAAGCGCTTGGCCCGGTACAGGGCGATGGAGACCTGCCCCAGGGCGTCCTTGTGGTTTTGACTGCCGGATGTGGAAAGCAGCCCCTCCACATCCACGGGGATGATCTCCTGGATGTCCGCGTTGTTGCTGACAATGGACAGGGCCGCGGGGATTCCCATGCCCCGCAGCAGGGTTTCCAGATGGGAGAGCATGTCCCGGGCGATCCGGTATTCGTCATAGGGGGATAGGTTGGAGCCCGCCAGGTACTGCTCCACGTCCCCCAGATTTCCCACCAGGTCCGCCAGAGTCTCCACCTTGGCGGCGTTGTTGTCCGCCGAATGGATTCCCTCGTCCACGGCAGACTGAAAAGCGGAAATGGCCTTTCCCTCCACAAAGGAGCGGGTGGTGGATAAGGCCCAGCTGCTGAGCAGCCCCCAGACCACCAGGGCAATGGCCAAAAAGCACAGCAGCAGCTTTGCCCGGATGCTGGGGGCTTTCAGAAATCCTTTATGCCCCATGCCGGTACTCCCTGGGGGTGAGCCCGTATTCCTGCCGGAACACCCGGGCAAAGGAATCGCTGCTGGTATACCCTGTCAGATGGGCGATTTCCCCCACGCCCATCTGTTTCTTTTCCCGCAGCAGATGGGCCGCGTAGCTGAGCCTGGTTTTCTGCAGATAGGCTGAAAAATTCATGCCCAGCACTTCCTGTACAATTTTCCCCAGATGGTTTGCCGAATAGCGCAGCTCCCCCGCGATATCCGCCAGGGTGATCCGTTCCGACAGGTGGGCGAACACGTACTGGCACACCTGGTCTGTGAGCAGTTCCTCCCTGGACTTCTGCACGGCCGGGCTCTCCTCCCCGCGGCCCTTGGCGCCCAGCCTGCTCACGGCGCGCAGCAGCGCGGTGAGCAGCTCGTCGTCCTGAACGGGCTTGAGCAGGTACCACACCGCGCTCAGGGCCAGCGCCTGCCGGGCATATTCAAAATCGTCGTACCCGCTGACAAACAGGATTTCCGCGTCGGGGTACTTCTCCTTGACGATGCCCGCCAGGTCAATGCCGCTCAGCTGCGGCATGTTCACGTCGGTGATCAGGATGTCCACGGGCACATCCTGAATCACCTGCAGGGCGTGAATCCCGCTCTCCGCCGTATGAATCTCCATCGGCGGCAGCAGCAGCCGCGGAATCTGATCCCGCAGGCCCTCCAAATCCAGCCATTCGTCATCCACAATAAGGACGTGCAGCATCATTCCCTCTCCTCTCCAATACCGCTCTCCCCAGAAGAATTGGCGTACTGCCAGTTGTAATGGGAGAGCACAAATTGAAATCCGGCCTGGTCCACCTGATGGTTCAGCTCCGTCAGGTAATAGAGGGCCTCGCTCTCCTCCTTGGCCCCCACAATGCGGGGCAGATAGGATTCCACCAGCTGCCCGCACAGAATTTTCGCCGTATTCTCCAGCCCGTCGCAGGTGGGGGAGATGTTCTGCAGCCGGGAGATGTCGCAGCTGTGCCGGTCCAGCACCTCCGCCTTCCAAACCGTCTTCCGGTCCTTGCGCGCTTCCGGCAGCTGGGCGTTCCCGGCAAGCCGGGCCCTGTTCACAAAATCCAGATTCTTCACGATGTTCCAGGCGGACAGGCCCTTTTCCTCCCGCTCCTCCGGCGCGGCGGCATACCACGCCCTGTTGAAGACGGGCATGCCCCCGTCGTCCAGCTCCTCCCAGTACAGGCCCTGGGGCCCGAATTCCAGCAGCACCTGCCCCTCCGGGGAGGCCAGCCAGTCCAGCATGCGGTAAATCCGCTCCGGGTCCGCCGCCCCCGCGCTGACGGCGATCTCCGTCTTTCCCATAGGGCTGTATCCGGAAGACC
>OJKJ01000465.1_pt1 | contig 22324 bp, 31 predicted proteins | sample 1596491 | NCBI WGS metagenome assembly OJKJ01 (sample SAMEA4350160, study PRJEB24818) | metagenome | biome: human; feature: gut; material: faeces | place: Denmark | collected 2013-09 | reverse complement strand
ACGGCTACTTCGCTCCGCAGGATCCGGAGCTGTTCCGTGACATTTATAATTCTCTGCTGAATACGCAGAGCAGCGACCGCGCAGATACGTACTTCATCTTAAAGGACTTCCCGTCCTACGCGGAAGCGCAGCAGAAGGTCGATCAGGCTTACCGCAATGAGTCCTGGTGGGCAAAAGCGGCTATTCTGAATGTGGCCTGCAGCGGTAAATTCACCTCAGACCGTACGATCGAGGAGTATGTAAACGACATCTGGCATCTGGAAAAGGTGAAGGTAGAAATAGAAGCAGATCAGTAAGGCAGTGTAAAATAAGCGCTTAAGAGAATTACGGTGGGAAAATGCAGCGAGAAGCGCCGTCGGCAGGACGGAACAGCGGGCGGCATTTTCCCACCGTTCTGTTTTTGAGTGCCGCCTGCGGTGGGGATTTGATTTGAAAAGAGGAAAGCGGGGGAGAATATGACAGAGAGTACAGTCGGAAAACGGGGATTTGAACCGTCGAAAATAACGATTTACGTGAAAAACAGAGGTATTGTGCTGGAGGAATCGTCCATGGCTCTTGTAAACAGGGATACCGGTCTGATTATAGCCATGGGAAATGAGGCGGAGGTGGCGATGGACGCTCCGCCAACTCCTGCTGTCGCCGTCAATGCGCTGCGGAGGGGAATCGTTGCCTATTTTACATTGTCTTCAAATATGTTCCGTTTTTATTTACACCGGGCTCTGGGATATGATCACTCATTTGTGAAGCGTCTGATCGGTATCTCCATAAAAAAGCCGCGGATTGCAGTGTGCGTGCCGGAGGAACTGACGGAGGTGGAGGAAAAGGCATTTTCAGAAGCCTTTTACCAGGCAGGGGCGAAAAAGGTGTATCTCAGCAGTCTGCCTTTGGAAACCGCCGTAACCTCTCTGGGGGAACCGTGCTCCGTGTTTGTGGGAATTACGTGGAGTGGGAAGGAAAAGGAACGTTTCTGCATAAACGAAAATTGTCCGCATAGAATTTTTTAAAGGAACTTGCGGAGGTTTTTGGTGGCAAAAAAAGTTGTAATGATATGCGTCATGGCATTGCTGCTTCCATATATAATAACCCTGGCATGGACAGGCAGAATTGAGGAAAAGAAGCAGGTACCGCTCATTACCAGCGGAAAAAAAGTGATTCTGGACCGGAAAAACGGGGAATCTTATATGGATGTGGAAGAGTATCTGCCTGGAGTCGTGGCGAAGCAGATTCCGGCGGAGTATGGGAAGGAAGCGCTGCGGGCGCAGGCTGTGATCGCCAGGACGTTTATTTACCAGAAGATGAACGGTCAGGACGAGGTGAAGGAATCGGAGCTTCATATGGAATATCTGGAGGAGAAGCAGATGGAGGCCATGTGGGGAAGCGAGTCCTTTGTGACGTATTTTCAGGCGGTGGAAGAGGCCGTGCGCTCGACGGCGGGCGAGGTGATCACCTATGACGGCAAGCTCATTGAGCCGCTGTTTCACCGCGCCAGCACCGGGATGACGAGAACCGGAGATGAGAGCCATCCGTATTTGCAGGCGGTGGCCAGCAAACGCGATGTGGAGGCGGAAGGCTACCTGACCATGATGACCTGGAGTAAGGAAGATTTTGCAGGCAGGATTAATCAGATCGCCGACAGTGTGCCTGTTGATGCAGGCCAGCTTCCCCAGTCCATTCAGATCATCGTCCGCGATGACGGCGGTTACGTGGGACAGATTCAGATCGGTACAAAGGTGTATACCGGAGAGGAGGTCCAGTATGCGCTGGGGCTGCCGTCTCCGTCTTATACGCTGGAGGAGTACGACGGCGGAATCCGGGCGGTCTGCCAGGGCGTGGGCCACGGTTACGGTCTCAGCCAGTACGGTGCGAAGTGTATGGCGGAGGAGGGAAAGACCGCGGAAGAGATTCTTGGATTTTTTTATAAAAATATTGTTCTGATTTCTGAATAACTCTTTCTCCTTTGGTAAGAATATTACCGAGGTGATAAACGTGAAAGAGAAAATGAGTCAATTGTTCAAGGATAAAGTATTCCTTGTCCTGTTGGTTTTAGGCCTGCTGACTATAGTAGCTGCGGCAGGAGTCATTACCATTCAAAGAGGAAGCAATGACGGCCAGAGTCCATATCTTGAAGTTCCGGACCAGAAGGGGGTCATTGCAGAAGAGACGATACCACAGGAAAACCAGGTAGCAGTTGCCGGTGATTCCAACGCTGAGCAGAATCTGGATGCGGATACACAGGTTGCTGATTCCGCCAGGGCTACAGCGAAAGCAGAGACAGAAGCAGAAACCCCGGCGGTTAAGGCCGGAGCGGAAAAGGAGGCGGCCGCAGCGCTTGTCCTCAATTTTAACGATGCAACAAAGATGGCATGGCCGGTATCAGGAAATGTCATTCTGGATTACAGCATGGAGTCCACCATCTATTTCCCGACTCTTGATCAGTATAAATGTAATCCGGGCATCGTCATTCAGGGCGCCGTGAGCACACCGGTCGTAGCACCTGCAAACGCAAAAATCCAGGAAGTCGGTTCTAATGAAGAACTGGGCAATTACGTCATTCTCAACATGGGAAATGACTATACGGCTGTCTGCGGCCAGTTAAAGGAACTGCAGGTAGTGGAAAATGAATATGTCGCTCAGGGCGACGTTCTGGGCTATGTGGCCGAACCTACGAAATATTATTCGATTGAAGGCGCGAACTTATACTTCGAGCTGGAGCACGAGAATCATCCGGTAGATCCGCTGGATTTCATGCAGTGAGAGCGTGCGGACCGGACTGTACCATACGGTGAAGAAAAGAAGGCAGGGCAGAAAGCTTATTGAAGTTTTCTGTTCTGTTTTTTTGTGTAAATGGAGATGGGGATGTGGTATAATAAAAATGAGGTTTGTGAGCGGTATTTATATGTGTGGCCGTCAGGGAAAGGAGAAAAATAATGAATTACGATATACTGAAGAAGAATTTTGAAAAGCATGGATTTCATACGGCATATTTCGAGACAGGGGAGGAAGCGGCTTCCTACATAAAAGAGATGGTGAAGGGGAAGGCGGTGGCCCTGGGAGGCAGTGTGACGCTGCAGGAGATAAAACTGAATGAGGCTCTGGACGGGGAGTGTGCGCTGACCTGGCACTGGCTGGAGCCAGGGGCAGAGACGCTTAAGAAGGCGAAGCAGGCAGAGGTCTATATCTGCAGTGCCAACGGGGTATCCGAGACCGGAGAGATTGTCAATATCGACGGTACCGGCAACCGTGTCTCCATGACGATCTACGGGCCTCAGAAGGTGTACTATCTGGTAGGCAGAAACAAGATTTCGCCCGATATGCACAGTGCACTCATGCGTGCAAAGAACGTGGCGGCGCCGAAAAATGCGCTGCGCCTGAACCGGAAGACGCCCTGTGCGGCGAATGGAGGGGACCGCTGCTACGACTGCGACAGTCCGGAACGCATCTGCAGAGCGACTGTCATCCAGGAACGCCCCTGTAACGGCGTGGAGGCGGAAGTCGTGTTTATCAACGAGGATCTGGGCTACTAAAATGTTATAAAAAAATAATAATTTGTTCATATGTGGACTAAGTTAATATGCTATAATAAAGACGAAAATAATGTGACGGGAGTGCGGCTATGAACATATTGTTTTTTTTAACACCAAAGTGTGAAGTGGCATATATTTATGAGGACGAGACTCTGCGGCAGGCCCTTGAGAAGATGGAGTATCACAAGTACTCCGCGGTACCGATTATCAGCAGAACGGGAAGATACATTGGAACCATCACAGAGGGCGATATGCTCTGGGGAATCAAGAATAAGTTTAATTTAAGCTTAAAGGAGGCCGAGCGCGTAACCGTGGCGGCGATTGACCGGAGACTGGACAACCGTCCGGTATATGCCAACTCCAACATGGAAGATTTAATCGATAAGGCGCTGAACCAGAACTTTGTTCCTGTGGTAGATGACCAGAAGAATTTCATCGGAATCATCACCAGAAAGGACATTATTCGCTATTACTACGATAAGTCCCAGGAATGCAGTCAGGCGACACAGGCCTGTCGGAACGCGGGAGAGAAGGCACGGCTGGTGCTGGGATAGGAATTATGAAAAGAAATCACGGATAGGAAGCAGGGATTTGTGTAAAACGCCTGTCGGCGGGAACGGTTACTTCTGTAACTGGTGTTTCCCGGCGGCAGGCGTTTTCTATGTGTGTCTATGCTCTTGTCATTTTTTCTTTCTCTTCGTTTAGCAGAGAGATGGAATCGGCAAAGGTATTGTCGATCACTTTAAGCAGCGTGTCCTGCTCCAGTGTCGGGGAGTAGTAAAAGCCCTGCTGGTAGTCGCATCCGGCGTTCGTCAGGATATTCACCTGATTCTCGGTTTCCACACCTTCTGCGATGATGTTTAAATCCAGGTCCTTGGCGATGTGGATCAGCCCCTCGATCACACAGCGCGACTTCGGGTTCGTCTCCAGCTGCCATACGAATAAACGTTCCAGCTTCAGCGTGTTGACCGGAAGCTCCAGGATGGTGGCTACGCCGGAATATCCGGAACCGAATTCGTTTAACACCAGCTCTACGCCCATGTCGGACAGTTCCTGCAGCATGATGTTGATGTTTAAGTATGCTGTGGTCAGGGCACTTTCCTGGATCTCGATGGCAAGCTTGCCCTTGGGGATCTGGTAGGTATCGATGACGCGTCTGACCTCATCCAGAAAATCTTCCTGCAAAAAAAGGATAGAAGATATCGGGAGAGCGATGGAATCGAATTCCCTGCCTGCCTCGGTGAGCTTTGCGATACACTGGCCCACTTTATCCAGGGCGAAATATTCGAGGGAGCGGATCTGGCCGGAGTCTTCAGCGATCGGAAGAACCTCGCTGGCTCCGATGAGTCCCAGCCCCTTGATGAAGATGCGCATATAAAACTCTGCGCGGCTGAACTTTCCGGTCTCCATATTAAGCGTAGGGCGGTAACGAACCTCAATCTCTTCTTTTTCAATGGCGGTCTTTAAGTATAATGCGATGGTGTGGCGGCGAAGCAGCTGCTTCTGAAGCGTACTGTCGAACATAATGGCCTGGTTCGGTCCGCCTTCTTCCGCTCTTAAGACTGCCAGGTCGAGACATTTTAACAGCTCGTCCGGCGCCGCGGCGTGCCCGGGATAGGAGCACATACCCATCTGTACGGAGCAGAGGCAGTCCGTTCCGTTCACTTTCCAGGCGTGATCAAACTGTTCGGCGATCTCTTCTGCAAGATCGGATGCCTGTCCCTGTGAATACTGGTCGAGGATTATGATGTATTCCACACCGATGTAGTGGTAAACCGGTTTTCCTGTCTTTTCTTTTAAATAGGCGAGAATCTGGCTTAAAAGGTTCTCACAGTAATCGTAACCGAACACCTGATTCAGTCGTTTGAAATTCTCTATGTATACTTTTAATACAACTCCGCGGTCTGAGGGTGTATCCATGACTTCCGACAGATGCCGGTAGCATGCGTCACGTTCCAACTTGCTTTCTTCCGCCCTTTCAGTGATCACGGGCTCGGATTCCGCCGGTGACGGAGTGGGGATTGTCTTCTTTTGAAACCAACTCATGTGGTCTGCCTCCTGTTTTTGCAATTATTAACTTCATTGTAGTATAAAACAGGCGTGAAATCAAGGAAGATTTCGGTAAATATCGAACCTACTTTACGAGAAGCATAACAGCTCCCAGCAGAAACAGAATAACGCCGGTCAAACGGTTTAAAAGTTTGGGATCTGCTTTGTTTGCGAAAACGGCGGCGATTCGGGCAAACAGGAAGGTAAACACGATACAGAGTACAAGCAGGAACAGATCCGGCATGCCGCCGATGGCAAAATGGGAGAGGGACCCGGTCAAAGCCGTGAACGTCATGATAAATACGCTGGTTCCGACGGCGGTCTTTAATTCATATCCCAGCACGCTCGTCAGCAGCAGAAGCATCATCATACCACCCCCTGCGCCGATAAATCCACAGATGAAACCGACCACAATGCCGCTCAGTATGGACTGGATCAGCTTTTGCCGCATGGTCTTGGATGCCTGTGCATCTTTGGTCGTGAGGACCGGTCTCACTATGAATTTAATGCCCAGAAGCATGGTGAGGAAGACGGATGCGTTCCCCATGGCATGATTGGGAACCAGGGAGGAGATGTAGCTTCCAATCAGGGTGAAGATTAAGACAGCGGCCATCATCACGATACCGTTTCGGATATCGAGGTTTTTGTGTTTTCCGTAGGTGTAGGCCGATACGGCGCTGGCGAGAACGTCGCTGGCCAGAGCGATGCCGATCGCCTGATAGGCAGGGACTCCTAAAAATGTGATGAGCATGGGACTGATGACGGCCGCTGCGCTCATTCCGGCAAAGCCTGTGCCGAAGCCGGCTCCGAGGCCTGCAAATAGACATACAATGATTTTTACTAACATGGTAAGACCTTCTTTTCTCTTGTTTTCTTGTTTATTTCCGCGGGCAACGAGCTGCGTGCGATGGCTGCATGAGCTTTTGGCGGCTGCTGTGAGGGGCAAATACTCTGCTGGTCACGGCACTTTTAGTATGATGCCTCCGTTGCTTGCTGCGGGGGATTTGATTACGTTTGTTTTAGATTATCCATCATCCGTCTTAATAGATCCGAGAACATCTGTCGTTCTTCCTCTGAAATTCCGCGGTTCAGCCGTTCGAAGAAATCCTCCTGCGTCCGTTTTAAATCCCGGGCGACAGGGGCGGCGGCATCTCTCAGCTTTAAATGAATTTTCCTGCGGTCGGCGGTGTCCTCGTGACTCTCTAAGTATCCCAGGCCGGTCAGCGACTCCACGGAAGCCGATACCCCTGATTTCGCCAGCATGCGGAAATAGGAGATATCCTTTGCTGTGTCGTAATCCGGATTATTATAGAGAAACAGAATAATGTCGGCATCCATCAGCGATAAATGGTGCCGTGCGGCCGCGGTCTGAATGATCTGATTGTAAATCTTGTGAAAGGACTTTGCTCCGGATAAAATATCGCGTGTCTCCATATGATTCACCTCTTTTTCTTTGGATTTCCGCGAGCAGCCAGCCGGGGGCGGGCTTGTATGAATGAGCATATGGCTGTTAGCATGGGCATATGGCTGTTTGCTCGAGTATTTGGTGACTGCCGCGTGGGTCAAATACCCTGCCGCTTGCAACGGAGTATTTGACTGATAGAGTAACAGTTGCAATTAGTTTTAAAATGAACTGTTCTTTTTAGAACTATATCAAAGTGTTCCGGTTTTGTCAATAGAAATACAGGTGAAGGAGAAATGGAAGAAGTAAATTTCAGGATATTGGGGAATGATAACCGTGAGGTGAAAATATGAAATCAATCTGGACACAGACAACGAAAATACCTGGAAGAAATCCGCTTCCCGGTAATAAGAAAACAGAGGTTGCAGTGATTGGAGCCGGACTCTTTGGCATTCTGGCGGCCCATTATCTGAAGGAACAGGGAAAAGAAGTAATTGTGCTGGAGGCCAACCGGATCGGAAGCGGCCAGTCGGGATATACGACCGCGAAGATTACATCCCAGCATAACCTGATTTACCAAAAGCTTGTAAACACCATGGGGGAGAAGCATGCCGCCGCTTACGCCATGGCGAACCAGCAGGCTATTCGGGATTATGAGAAGTTAATTGACAGATACCGTATTGCATGCCATTTTGAGAAGAAGGATGCCTATTTATTTTCCGTTAATGAGTCGGAAATTCTGAGGCAGGAGGCGGACTGTGCTGCCCGATGCGGTATACCGGCTTCCTTTGTACGGGAGACGGAGCTTCCGTTTCCAGTTCACGGAGCGGTGCGTTTTGCAGATCAGGCACAGTTTCACCCGCTGGAGTTCATCGAAGCGCTCTCCGGGGATTTAACAGTCTATGAGCGGACGACTGTCCGTGAGGTGAAGGGGCATGAGATCATCACGAACAGAGGTGTGGTGAAGGCGGCTCACATTGTATTTGCGTGCCATTTTCCATTTGTGAATATACCGGGCTTCTATTTTCTGCGGATGTATCAGGAAAAGAGCTACGTAATGGCGCTGGGGCCTGTAAAGGAGCTGGAGGGAATGTATCTGGGGATTGATAAGAACTCCTATTCCTTCCGGAGTGCGGGTGATACGCTTCTTTTGGGCCATGGAAGCCATCGGACTGGAAAGTGTCCGAAAAAGAATCCTTACGAAGAGATGCGGCGGTTGAGAGAACATTTTTATCCGGACACGGAGGAATACGGAAGATGGTCGGCCGAAGATTGTATGAGTGTGGATCATGTGCCTTACATCGGCCATTTCTCTGGCGTGCTTGCGGACTGGTACGTGGCAACGGGATTTGGAAAATGGGGCATGACGACGTCGATGGCCGCGGCCAGGATCGTGACAGCACAGATTATGGGAAGAAGGACGCCGTATGACGAGGTATTTACTCCGCAGCGGTTCAGGCCAAAAGCGGCGGCGTCCACATTTCTTTCCCATGCCGGTTATTCCGCAGCCGGGCTCATAAATGGCGCTATGCCAAAGGTTCCCAGGTGTCCTCATCTGGGCTGCAGGCTTGTATACAATCGGATGGACGGGCGCTACGAGTGCCCCTGCCACGGATCGCAATTTGAACAAAATGGAAAAATATGCGTTGGCCCTGCACAAGAAAGCCTTCCTTTCATAAATTGATATTAGAAACTTATCATATTGAAAGGAGTATTTCATCCTATGGATTGTTATACGAAACAAAGATGTCCTGGCTGCCAGCCAGTGCCGCAGGGCGCTAAAGGCCGTCAGGATGTTCCAATGGGCCCAGGCCCGGTGATCCGCCCGGATCTTCCTCTGGGATCTGGCCCGGCCGTTCACCACGATTCGGCGTCACGGCCGAATATGCCGATGGGGCCAGGACCGGCGATGCCGCCGGAGATGCCGATGGGGCGCGGAGGCGCAACGCAGCCGAATATGCCGATGGGGCGCGGGGGAGCGACGCAGCCGAATATGCCGATGGGTCCGGGGCCAGAGATGCCGCCGGAAATGCCAATGGGGCGTGGGGCAATGCCGCAGTCGAATGCACCGATGGACTCAGGTATGGTCGCTCGCCGGGAGGTAATGTCAGGCCGTGAATCAGCCGTTCTCCCAGAAATGCCGGCGAATTCCGGTTCTATGAATTCATCCTGTGATATCGATCAGTTTCCGGTAGCCATGGCATACGTTCCGTGGCAGCGCTGGCAGCAGGTCTATCCGGTTGAAAAAGCAATGAACAGAGGGACAATTTTCCCGGATCTGGATAAACCGTTTTCCATGGGGAGGTGCAGATAATGGCAAATACCGATATGAACTGCAGCGCTCTGCTTCAAGCAGTCTATGAGGCGAGCTTCGCTATGGACGATGTAATTCTCTATTTGGATACTCATCCCAGTGATCAGGATGCGCTGAATTACTACCAATATGTATCAGATTTACGGAAACAGGCAATGGATGCCTATGAGGCTCAGTGCGGCCCGCTGATGTTTGACGAAGTTCGGTCCGATAATTACTGGACCTGGGTCAACAATCCGTGGCCTTGGGAAGGAGAGTGCGGCTGATGTGGAGATATGAAAAGAGATTACAGTATCCGGTAAATATTACAACACCGAATCCGAAGCTGGCGACGTTTATTATGAGTCAGTATGGTGGCCCAAAACGCATAAACCTATAGGAATGCCCGGAAAACCTTGTGTTTACAAGGGATTCCGGGTTTTTATATATATTGTTATTTACTAAAAAATGGAGTGTTATGTCAACTGGAAATAGCCTGATAATCTGTGACGATCAGCTAAGCATAGTAGTAGAAATGAAATTCATTCAACTGACGGTCAAAAACAATTTTTTTTATAATTCTACGAATGGCATTTCCCTTGGTGACGTTGTCTATATCCGGATCCATTAGTAAATCATAAACTGTAGTGATTCTTTTTAAGATTTCCTGCATGTCAGGACCTTCCGGTTCGTCTGGAGTTTCTTTTAGCTGTTCCAACTCATCAAGAATATGGGTGCGCTCATCCTGCAGCCGGAGTTTGTTTGCTTTATATTCCTCCAGCGAATCGATTCCGCTTTCATAGGCATCTTTTACACGCATCTCTTTCATGGCTACTTTTTCTAATGCTTCCGAGAGTCGGGACTCTTCACTAATCACCTTCTGATCTGGTTTTCGTATGTATTCATACTGCACAGACTGATCTGCCATTACCTGCCGGAGGGAGGTCAGAACAGCTTCCTCTGCCTTTTTGACTGATACTGAACAGGATTCTCTGTGAACGCCCTTTCCATATTTCCAGCACTGAAAGAAATCCGGCCGTTTCTTTTGATCATTCGAGCGATTGTAGGAAAGGCTTGCGCCGCAGACGCTGCATTTTAATATGCCGGACAGCCAGTGCTGGCAGGATGAGGTTTCCCGCCGGCTTTTGGGCCTGTATTCTTCTTTAATACGTTGCTGATTTGATTCAAATATATCAGTGATCGATGGCCGCGTCTCATGGGCCCCCTGAAATTTAATACCGTTCCAGACAACAATGCCATTGTAGAATTCATTGACGAGGATTCGGTAAATACCGCGGCGGTCAAATCGATTTCCACGTTTAGTGCGAAAACCCATGTCGTTTGTCTCCCGGGCAATGGCAGTCATGTCTTTGCCTTTATGAAAAGACTGGTGGATGAACTCAACAATTACGTATTCCTTTTCAACGATGATAAAGGGCTTTCCTTCACCTACAGCTGCATATCCCAGGCTGGGTGAACACTGATAGCCTTCTCGTAATGCTTTTTCCGTCATACCACGCATGACCTCTCCAGAGAGGTTGAAGGAGTAGTACTCGTCAAACCATTCGATAATACTTTCAATGAGACGACCAAACATGCCATCTGCAATTGGTTCAGAAACACTTTTGATCTCGACGCCGCATTTCTTGCGGAGAACGCTTTTATAAAATACACTCTCGTCCTGATTTCGAGCAAAACGTGAAAACTTCCAAAGATAAAGCCGCTTGAAAGGGCAGGGCTGCGTTTTGGCCGTGGCCACCATGCGTTGGAATTCTTGCCGGTTGTCTGCCCGGCGTCCGGAAACACCTTTTTTCTCTATGTAAACAAATTCTTTGGGTATGACATAGCCATCAGCCTTTGCTGACTCCAGAATGACGCGGAGCTGTGCATCGGGGGACAGTTCTGTCTGATCATTTGTACTGACGCGGATATAGGCAGCACCTATTTCCACGGTGGATTGGGTGGTCATGATATCATCTCCTTGGTCTAGTGTATTAATTTTGGGTATAAAAAATACGCCCCTTGTCAGGACGTACCAGAAATGATATAATTCACTTGTTGAAGGTGATTTATCTTCCGGTTCGTCCGGCAAGAGAAAATCTATGTAAAGCCGTTCGGTGTTGGTAGCACCGGACGGTTTTTTGACAGATTTTTAAAACTGCATATCAGCTAATCCAAATCTGTTCTTCACTGGTTCTGGGGCGACATCATGTTCATATACAATTTCTTCGTTATATATCATGTTATTATACTCAGGAGAGGTGTAGTATTGCCCATCTATGCAAACTACATTTCCACCCTCTATGTCATCAATTAATCCGCTTATAGTACCATAAGATGTGGGAACCCAATTAGAATAATCAATGGAACCATCAGCGTTATAAATTGTATTTCCAAAAGGATTGGTGCATATTCCAGATTCATTAAAATGATAAGTAATTTGTCCATCGACAAGGTCTTTGGTTTGCATGGTTCCTTCAGCATCAACATAGTACCAATCCTTCCCATTTGTATCTACTATCCACGAACTGGTAGGATACGTACCGTCATCATTTTTGTACCACCAGCCTCTACTGTCATGTTTCCATTCTCCAGCCAGAACTGTGGATGCCATTATAGCAGACATAACGAGCGTTGTAACAAATAATTTTATCCTCTTCATGAAAACCCTCCTAAATTTCGGCATCGCCGTATTTTTACTAAAAAGCCTTAGGCTATTTTAACCCCATTTTGCGAAACATTCGATATGCTGATGCGTATTCTGACGGTATTGGAAGTCCGGCCTTTAATGTTCGTTGCATATCACCATAGATTTCTTCTATTGTAGGTTTGTATTCTTCCTCTTCCTCCTCATTTTCGTAGTCAGTATTTTCATGACATGCTTTTTCTATTAATAATTCCAACTGTCTCTCCGGTTCGGAGGGCCTATGTGTGGCATGGGCAATATTTTCGTACCATTTCCTATAATCCATCAGAGCTCTGTTTGATGCATCATAGGAAAGACCAAATATATCATGGATCTGATCAGCAGTTTCGCATCTATATTTATGGATCATGATACGCGGAGCCAGAAAGTGACTGGCAAAATTATCAGCATCTTCTTCTATATCGGAGTTAAGAAATACATGTCCGAGTTCGTGGGCTATTGAAAATCTTATTCTTTCAACTATGTTGCGATCTTCATAGTGTAAGATTTTTTCTACAATACAGGCATCTTTACTCAGGCTAATACAGGCGGATCTTTTTGTTTCTGTCATATCTGAGTACTTTAAAATTTTGAGTCCACATTTTTCTGCTAATTCGAGGCAATTGATTGGAAATGTTAAAATGTTATATTTCTTATAAATGCAAAGAATATGGTTATAAAGCTTTTCAATATCCATAAATTACTCCTCGTCGTCTGACAATATGATACGGGCAAGCCTCATCTTTTCTTCATAAGATAGTTTTTTCTTATTTCGAGTATACACGGTTATTACTTCATCATATGGCGAAATTACTTGCAAATAAGGCTCGAATTGTATTGTATACTCACCAAACGCAACTTTTTTACCATATTTTTCTCGGTAACAATCAAGAGCTTCCTGCAGGAATTCTTCGGTAACATTTAAGTAGTCAGCAGTTGTGTGGTGATCATAGCAGCCATGTTCATAAGCTTTTATTAGACCAGTTAAACCAATCTGTTTATCATAAGCCCATAGTCTGGCTTTAAATTCTTGTTTGCAGTTACGAACATCTTGCTGATCTATAATATTTCCGACATTTGTATGATAATGGCCAAGTTCTTCAGCCAGCGCGCAGGCTTTTTTTACTTCAGGCATATCTTGCTTAATGGCAATTTTTTTTCCTTTGATTCTGCCTTCATGAGCCATCAGCGGCTTTTCTTTTGCTATCAGGCCACAGGCATCAGCCTCTATTAATAAGTCTTCATAACTCAATAATATCACTCCTATTTAGAAATTGGTATCATCCATAATATCTTCATCGTGCTGTCTCATTTCGGTAGTCACTTCATCAGACTCCAAGTCCGTACGAGGGCGGGCAGCGTTGACTTCTAAGTGAGATGTATCCTTAGTTTTAAGTGGAATAATGTTGCGATTTTCCTGTTCAGCTATGAAGCGGGTATATTCTTTTTCCAAGACTGTGTTTACCATATCCTTGCCGTGGTCATCGAGGTCACGGTATTTTTTTATGTGGTCATATTCTTCAGAAGAAAAGGCATGTTGCTGTATAGGTGGAGTCTTGTCATCCGTCATGCATAATAAATAATCAATAGAAACATGAAATATATCAGCCATTTGTTTAAGAAAAATATGGCCAGGTTCTCTTACGTTTGTTTCATAATTTCTCAAAGTTGTACTTGGCATACCAATATAATTTGCAAAGTCATTTCTATTTGTAAAACCACGTTCTTTTCTAAGTTCAACTAATCTCTCACCAAATGTCATTATAAATACCTCCTGTGCTCATTATATGTAATTTATTACAATATGTCAATATGGAAATGCTCAAAATGGGCAAAAAAATTCAAAATACTATTGACAAATGCTCAATACGGATTTATACTACAAAAAAAGATGCTCAAAACGAGCAGAAAGGAGAAAGGGATGTATCCAAATATTGAAGCAGAGCGAGTAAGAAACAGAATGAGTAAGGAGCAACTGGCAAAAGAACTTGGAATCTCCTTGAAGACCTATTATAACTGGCTAAATGGATTGACGGCTATCCCGAGCACGGCACTGATAAAGATGTCGAAGATATTTAGAGTTGAAATGGAGTATTTGCTGACGGAAGTGCCGCCCGGAAAAGATGAGAAAGGAGCATGAGCATAGAAAGCGAAAAACAGTGTGAAAAACAAAAAGCCAATAGAGGTGTTGTCTCTATCAGCTTTTGTTCCAATTTGTTTACCCTATGTACCTTGCAGGCTTTCACCACATCTGACAACACCAAATGTTTCTGTCAGATACTTTGTCACTTTCGCAGTTTTGGTTCTGCAACATGCCTTGTTGCTGACGCATTGTAAGGAGTTTCAATCTCGGTGAAGCATTTTTGCGAGTGCCGTCTCATGCGTTTTTTGTACGTTTCTTCTCTGAAACGAATTATACGCCGGATTGATGGACTGTATTGACCCAGTTTTAGGTGCTTTGGTGCCACCGGTACGACCTTACACTAAGGGAGCAGGCGAGTTCAAAAGTTTGGTCAATGTGACCACGCTCCTTTCGCTGCCTTATGGCATGTAATTATTTTATCATTTTTGAATAAATATTTCAAGATTCAAGTAAATTATTACCAGATTAAAAGGAGGGGGTGAGAGCTGTTTAAACGATTACTGATAAATTTACTGCTTGGAAATAAAAAAGAGTTTTCGCAACTTATTTCTATCAGAGGGAGCATGTATCTGGTAAGTATCCAGAAGCATGAGACGGCAGATGATTTTATCAGAAAAATGAAAGAAGCCCTGCGGGAGAAAGGCTAAAAAAGTTATAACGGCAAAAATTTTAACTGCGGCATGGTTGCTTCTAGTTGTGAAATGATGGACTTATGAAATTGAATATCAGTTTTTGTAAAAGATTTTTGCCGTACAGATTCAAGTTCTACTAGACCCTTTTTAATTTCCCATAAAGATAAATCATTTCTTTGTCGTTCAGTTCAATGGTCATGTGAGATTCTCTTTTCTCTTGTACTCAGCCCTGGCAGGAACTTGTAAATACAGTATAATGCGGAGATAAGAAAAAGGCAAGAAGGACAACGCAACAAGTACAACCAGTCATACATACAATCTATCAGAGAGGGGTGGTGATGTGGAAAAATACAGGATTGTAAACTACATCGAGGTAGACGGAGAGGATATTCCAATGGAAAAGCTTTCTGAGGAAAAAAGGAGTAAACTCCCCTGTTTATTAGCTGACAAAATGATGATATCAGCAGGATACAAAAGGAAGACCGCCTGAGGGCGGGACTGATGGACAAGTAGTGAGAGGATAAAAAATGCAGAAGTACATTGACAACCTCGACGACTTCGAGGACGACAGCCGGCCGCCGATTTTGGACTGGGTGGAATGGCTGGTACCGCGGATTATTGCGGCGGGAGGGATTATGTTGATACTGTTGATATGCGCGTCGCTGGAGGCACTGTGAGAGGAGGTGAAGGTGATGAAACGGGGCAATATAGATTCGGCAATTGAATACTTAAAACGTGATCCATGTATGGATAATACACGCTCGGCAGTGAATTTTATGCTTGGCTGGTTTGAAAACGAAGCAGAGAATTGCGAGCGGTCGTACGTATCAGTCGATCTGAAAAAGCTGTTCCAGGCAATCGTGGATATTGAGAAAGAAGAAAAAGAAACCCAGACGGGTGGAGCCGTCCGGGAATCAAGGTAACTACTAACAATTTTACACTCCTATTATATCAGAGGGAACAGGAGATTTCAAGATGAAAGAAAGATATCACAGGCTTTGGGTATCTCTAAGAGAGCAGCTGACAGATCAGGAAAATAGCAAGGGTGGCGAAATATATTCGGCCAAGTCCGATGTGCTGCATGAGGTTCTGACATTGATGGCCAAAATGGAGGCCGCGCAATTTCTGGAGGATTGAACGATGGTAAAAGCAAAAGATTTAAAGGTTGGACAGGTTGTCCGGTTGGAATGCGGAGATGCCGGAAATTGGGGAAACTTCGAAGTTGATAAGATTACTGCCCTGGAGGATTCCGTGGACGTACTCTGCCATTATGGAGTGATACATATGGAGTTTTCATGGGAAACGGATAAGATGCTGGAGGTGATCGAGTAATGGCAAAGGTGATTGGTATTATGGGAGAGTCTGGATCCGGCAAGACTACGTCGATGAGAAACCTGGATCCGTCTGTTACCTTTTACATTGATTGTGATAAGAAAGGCCTGTCATGGAAGAACTGGAAGGAGCAGTATCAGGAGGAGAAACATAATTATTTTAGGACAGATTTGCCGTCTACAGTGCTGAATCTACTGCAGAAAATTCAGGATCAGGAGAACATGAGGCACATTCAAACAATCGTGATTGATACCATCAATGGAATTATGGTGGGAGAAGAAATGCGTAACATTAAGGTTAATGGATATGGGAAGTGGACAGATCTTGCCTCCTACATATATGGAATTGTTGATTATGCCCTGACCATGCGTGAGGAGCTAACCGTGATTATTCTGTGCCATTCGGAAACCATTTCTGATGATAACGGCTACGTGTTTACCCGGATTAAAACCAATGGCAGAAAGTTGGACAAGATAGTGCTTGAAAGCAAACTGGCTACCGTGCTGTATGCAGTTCAGCACGACGGCAAATACGTTTTCAAGACCCACGCAGATAATTCTACAGCAAAAACTCCATATGGAGCATTTGAGGCGGACGAAATAGAGAATGATATTGTAAAAGTTCTGGAGACACTGCAGGAGTATTAATTCTAGAAAGTTTTACCTGGAATACAAAAAATAAGACAAAGAAGGGATAGAAAAAATTATGAGAAGATTAGGAAAGAGTTACGAAGAGGCGCAGGCATATACGGATGGAGAAAAGTTGCCGGTTGGCGGATATGTTCTCAAAATTGAGAACTTAAGATATGAGGAAGGGGTCAATGGGAATTCAGATGTGATTGTCTTTCAATTCGATATAGTCGAAGGGACTTATGCCGGATTCTTCCGAAAGAATTATGAAGAAAATACGCAGGAAGATCGAAAATGGAAAGGAACTTACCGTTTATATGTTCCAAAAGATGATGGAAGCGAGAGGGATGGCTGGACCGTCAGAAAGTTCAAAACGGTCATGAATACCTTTGAGGATTCCAATAGTGGATATCATTGGAACTGGGATGAAAACACATTGAAAGGGAAGGTGATTGGTGGAATATTCAATGAAAAAGAGTATGAGTTCAACGGCCGACACGGCTTCTTTACAAACTGTTATGGTTTCTGCAATGTTGAGAAAATCAGAAGCGGGAATTATAAAGTGCCAGAGCCGACTTTGTTGAAGAATCGTCCAGCCGGTACCACCTCTTCTGCTAATGAAGAATTTATAAATGTCCCGGAAGGAGCGGAGGAAGCCATCCCGTTTTAACTTATGAATAATTTTGAGATACAGAGCTGCCTTGATTCTATGGAAATAATCGTGGATACCAGAGAACAGCCAACACAGAGAGCCAGGGCACGATATGCCCAATTCTCTGTGCCATATAAACGCTGTACATTGGATTATGGAGACTATACCTATAACTTTAAGCTTCCGGGCGGAGAATGGCTGCATGGGCTTGCTACAACGCTTAAACCATGTGTTGTAGTGGAGCGGAAGATGGATCTGGGAGAGTTGAGTCAGAATTTTACCAGGAACAGAAGGCGGTTCGAAGAAGAGTTTGAAAAAGTGAAAGCAATCGGTGGAAGAATCTATCTGCTGGTGGAGAACGCCTCCTGGGAAAATCTTCTGAATGGAAAATATAAGAGTCAATTCAATCCCAAAGCTTTTACAGCCTCTGTTACAGCGTATATGGCCCGCTATGGAGCTGGGGTGATATTTTGTAAGGAGGAGAGCAGCGGACGGATCATAAAGGAAATCTTGTACCGAGAGTTAAAAGAGAGGCTGGAAAGAGGGGAATATGATGGCGGAAGGCTGGGTAAAACTTCACAGGAAACTGATGGACAATGATTTGTGGAAAGAGAAGCCCTTCTCCAGAGGACAGGCCTGGGTAGATCTGATTATGCTGGCAAGTCATAAAGACAAAGAATTTCTGTTTGACAGCGCCTATCTGCCAATCTACAAAGGTGAAATCATCACCAGTAAACGGAAGCTGGGGACTCGCTGGGGGTGGTCAAATTCCAAGGTAGATAAGTTTTTATTTGAGCTGGAAAAAGTGAAAATGCTGTCCGTAAAAAGCGACACGAAAAAGAGCACCCTGAAAATTACAAATTACGAGCAGTATCAAGGCTTTGACAGTATCTACGAGGTTGAGAAAACGACAGGAAAGGCGACACGGAAACGTCAGTCAAACGACACGCAGGCGACACCGAAGCGAACAATCAATAATGTAAAGAATATAAAGAATGAAAAGAATATAAAGAAAAAAGATATTGCGCCTGCGGCGCTTCCTTCGGAGATGACGGAACTGCAGAGAGAGGAACTGGAGCTTTTGGGATATTTGGTTGGGGAGCGGGAGTATACTGCGGAGGAACTGCAGAAAATGGGGTATGAATGATGGTATACGAGTTTAGTCGGGAAGATGCGTATCGGTTTCGGAGTCATGTGGGAATTCAGGCAAAGGAAAAGGGGAAGGAACTGGAGTTTCTATTTTGTCCGTATTGCTATGGCGGAAAGAAAAAGGACAAGTCTACTTTTTCCATTAACTTAAATACCGGACAGTTTGAGTGTAAGCGAGCCAGCTGTCAGGCGAAGGGAAATATGATTACGCTTTCGAATGACTTTGACTTCTCTCTATCCGAGGATATGGACCGGTATCTGAACAGAAATGGGTATAACAACCGGTTTCGAAGATTTAAAAAGGCGCAGATCACGGTTAAGGATCGGGCAGTTGAATATTTACAGAAGCGCGGAATCTCGGAACAGACGGTTAAGAAATACCAGATTACAGTGAGAGGAGATTCTGAAAATATCCTGGTTTTTCCGTTCTTCGATGAGAAGGGAGAGCTGCGGTTTATTAAATACAGAAAGATGGATTTTGATAAGGAGAGGGACCGGTCCAAGGAGTGGTGCGAAGCAAACTGTATGCCGATTCTGTACGGAATGAACCAGTGCACGGACCGGAAGAGGCTTGTGATCACGGAAGGCCAGATTGACAGCCTTTCGCTCGTCGAGGCTGGGATAAAGAATGCAGTCAGCGTTCCTACCGGCGCCAATGGATTTACCTGGATTCCTCACTGCTGGGACTGGGTAAATCAATTTGAGGAGATTGTGGTATTCGGGGATTACGAGAACGGGAATATTACGCTGGTAGATACGATACAGAGAAGATTTTCCCATAAGAAGGTATTGGTTGTCTGGGAAGAGGATTATAACGGCTGCAAGGATGCAAATGAGATTTTACAGAAGTTTGGGAGGCCATCGGTTGCATTTGCGGTTGAACATGCGAGGATGCTGCCGGTAAAGCAGATCAAAGAACTGGCCGATGTGGAAGCGGTGGATATCGAGGCCATGGAGCACATTAAAACCAATATTCCTGAAGTAGACCAGCTGATTAATGGCATGTATTTGGGCCAGCTGATTCTTTTGACCGGAAAAAGGGGAGAGGGAAAGTCAACCTTCATGAGCCAGTTAGTTGCAGAAGCTCTGGAGCAGGAATATAACACATTCATTTACTCAGGGGAATTGGTGGATTTTCATTTTAAGAGGTGGCTGGATTTACAGGTGGCAGGAACTCATTTGAAATACCAGAGGTTGGCAAACGGAAAAGAAACTTACTCTATATCGGATGCAAATATCAATAAAATTAATTCCTGGTATCGGGGAAGAGCATTTATCTATGATAATTCAGTAATCGATGGAGAGGAGTTGGAGGATTTACTTACCGTTACAGAGACCGCTATTAAGCAGTATAATGTGAAGTTTATCTGTATTGATAATCTTATGACGGCAATGGAGGTGACGGCCAGAGATGATTTATATCGGGCTCAGAGCGTGTTTGTCGGAAAGCTGTCCAAGCTGGCTAAGGCTTATAATGTTGTGATTTTGCTGGTAGCTCATCCGAGAAAAGTGTCTGGGAATATTTCAAACGATGATATCAGCGGTAGCGCGGATATAACAAATAAGGTTGACGTGGTGATGTCCTACTCCAGAGATGAAGGAGACGATGATCCGGATAAACGTCTGTTCCGCGTAACAAAGAATCGTTTGACTGGACGGCTGACGGAGGAAAACAACCCAGTTCCATTGTATTATTCTTCCTGCAGCAAGAGAATTGTCGGGAGCGATAAGGTGTTTAATAGGGAATATGGGTGGAGTACACGGGCAGATGGATTTGATGAGGTGGAGGATATCAATGCCTATGTCAGCTTTGATTAGGAGGAAGGATGACGAATGAAGAGGTATCAGCGGTCTTGAGAGATTGCCAGCAGTTCTGGATCAGATGGCGGAACGATATACCGTTTCCGGAATCAGACAAATGGCAGGAGATAACAAAGGAGGCCGCACAGATTATAGAAAAGTATGGAAAATACAATGCTGAAAGAGCTGTTGATGGAATGTTGAAGCATAAGGAAGAATATGTGGCAGGGCCTTTAGTGTTTTGGTTTCTTGATGAATTGGAGCGGCGGAGTAAAGGGATATCTGAGTCATAACGAAAGGAGGCCGGAGCGGTGGCCACCGTAACGGGATATCCCGGCTCCTTTCAAAGATGGAAAAGAAAGAATTAACCACCGAAGAGTGGAAAGCAGAGAAGAAGAAAAAGAAAGCTCAGATGGCAGCCATGCAGGCATTGCCTTATGAGGTAAAAATAAAACGGGCAGAATTACGCGCCCATGAGTTTATCGACGAATTGAACCGGCGTGGCCTGAATGCTCATGTAAGCGTGGGCGGGTTAGACAGTATTGTATTAGACATATTCCTGCGAAGTATTGAGATTGATGTCCCTGCCATATCCGTATCATCTCTGGAGGACAAGAGTATTCAGCAGGTACATAGAGCACTAGGAATTGAATTCGTAAAACCGGAAAAAAGCAAGGTTCAGGTACTTAATGAGGTCGGTTTCCCGGTGATCAGTAAGAAGATAGCCGGACGGATCGATACACTTCAACACCCCACAGAAAAGAATAAGACGGTCCGCCATGCGATTATTACCGGAGAATGCGGGGAACAGGGACATTTTGCGAAGAACAGCCGTATGCAGATGCCGAAGAAGTGGTTGAAACTGTTTGGAGGTTATGAAAACGAGAATGAGGGAGTGAATTATCAGATTCCAGATTTCCCAGTATCCAATAAGTGCTGTCTGTATATAAAAGAGCAGCCATGTGACAAGTGGGCCAAAGAACATAATAGCCGTCCATTCTTGGGGCTAATGGCATCAGAGGGAGGACAGAGGGAAGAGGCACTGACAGATCATGGGTGTAATTATTTTGGGAAAACAGTAATCCGGAGCGCTCCGTTCACACCATTTTTGAGACAGGATATACTAACGCTGGCAATAGAGATGGATAGATGGTATCACGAGCATCTGGATATTTTTGAAAGAGCATTCCATGAACAACCATATGGACGAAATCATGACGGTAGCCTGAAAGAATATCAACCAGTAGAATCCATTATTCCTGAAATTTATGGAACCATAGAAAAGAATCAAGATGGAGAATTACATACAACGGGAGCACAGAGAACAGGGTGCAGCATGTGTGGGTTCGGTATTCACATGGAAAAACGGCCTCACCGGTTCGACCAACTGCGAGTGCGTAATCCGAAGGAATGGGAATTCTGGATGTACCGATGTTGTACGGATCAGAAGACCGGTGAGAAATATGGCTGGGGTCGAGTATTGGATTATATCGGTGTAGCCTGGGAAGATGAGTGGAGGCCGGGACTCGTGAAAAAAGGAAAAGAGAAGAAAAAAGAAAAAATCATTTGTAGTTTTTGCGGAAAAGATATTAAGTACGAAGAACCAATCAAGATAAAAACAAAGCGTGGAAGCAAAATATGTCTTCACTGGGATTGCTTTAAATGTGGACTCTAATACAACAAACGATCATTTAAATAATAAAAGGAGTTGATCAAATGTTAAAACAGATGGACGAGATGGTATCCGGCCTGGCAGATGCACGGCGTAGGACCAGGCGAATCACGAGGTACTGGGGCCGGACTATGAAAATGGTCATTGTAGCAATTACGATGCCGATCTGGGTGATTCCGTATTCGATATACAGAAGGAGACGCCATGGATAGAAAAGAAGAACATGCAATAACTCTTCAGTCGGCACAGGCCAGAGCGGCAAAGCAGGAATACATACTGAAAGGCCCCAGGCCAGAGACGCATAGTGCGACGATGCCGGCCTACTGTTATACCGCAATGTGTCCGGATCCGGAGCTGCGGG
>OJKJ01000456.1_pt1 | contig 22783 bp, 6 predicted proteins | sample 1596491 | NCBI WGS metagenome assembly OJKJ01 (sample SAMEA4350160, study PRJEB24818) | metagenome | biome: human; feature: gut; material: faeces | place: Denmark | collected 2013-09 | reverse complement strand
TTCCAGTACACTGAAATTATTTCTTATATTACTGATGCCGGTTCCAGCCTGATTCACGGTAAAGATAACCGGAGGCGACAAATGGATGCCGGCCGGTGCCTCCAGCTCTTCCATAATATAGACATGTCCGGCTGATAATTTCTTTTTAATCGTAAATCCTTCTGGCCCGGATCTATTAATTTCTATGGCTTCTCCATTTTTTACGTATTCTCCTTCTATAGCTACTGCATGGTAGACAGCTATTTTGGCACCTTCCAGCGCCATGCCGGTATCAAAATTGGTCTTTTTGAAGTGTATTTGTGTGGGATAGTTTTCTACCGCATGGGTATACGTAACAACCTGACTGTCTGCCGTTCCATCAAAGGTAAAAAACTTCTTTCCCCCCGAGATCTGATAATTATCAGGCGGCGAGACCTCCTCGATTGTATAAGTATAGGGATTTATTGTTCCATCTTCCCGAACTTCGCCTACTGCCAGATTTTTAAGCTCTGCACGTCCATTATGACCGGTCGTAATATACCATTCCTCCTTTGTATCTCTGTTCGTGATCAGGAATCTGGCATTTTCCAGCAGCTCTCCCGTATCAGCCGCCTTCTTAAGCAGTTCCAGGCGTCCCTGAGCCGGTTGATTCACCACACGGATTATTGTGGCCGTGTCACCTCCAATCTCAATTTTTACCGGGTCCCGTTTTGCCATATATGCCGGGACCTCCTCCTCAACAATATAGTAAAAACCATATGGTATCTTACTGATCCGATGGGGTCTTATATCTCCAGCCCGAAAGCCTTCCGGAATATTTCCCAAAAACCCCTCTTCTTCTGTAAATCTTCCATCGGCACCCGAAATCCAACGCTCTATCAGATTTTTTTCATCATGGATAAAGTCTCCATCTGCCCCCGACCGATAGAGGGCCATTTTTACCCCTTCCACGGCATATTCATTGGTTCCGTCAGAAATCACTTTCAATATGGATACATACTTTTCTACATTCTCCAGACTGAAGCGCTGTACACTCCCAATCTCCTCCAGTACAACAGCCTTGGGCTTTGTACGTTCAAAGCCTTCTGGGACCTCCGCCTCAACCAGAACGTAATTCCCTACTTTTCGGCCATCCTTTATATCCGTAAACGGCAGATAATCGATTCTGTGAACCCCTTCCAGTGTATCGTAGCTCTTCAGCCCTGCCGCCAGCTCCCGGTAGTTGAACTGATATTCGAAATTCAGGGGAAGCTGTCCGTCTTCATCCAGAGAGCCGTTATGGACGTTTCGATATATGGTGATTCTGATCATCTTACCGTCATCCGTTCTCCACAACTGTACCACACTGTCTGTAACGCCCATCTTTATGGAAGAAATTCTCTCTGCGGATTTTTTGCCTGCTTTTGTATGCCATGTCAGCCATACAAAATCATCTCCCAACTTCCGGTATGTCTTTTCAAAATCCAGTATAAAACTGGATTGATTTACTGCAATTCCGAAAAAGGCCTTCAACCGGTCCGGCCATTTAGGACTTATCTCATAGTTTTCTGTATAAGCTTTGAGATCGTCCGTCGTCCATTCATCTACTAGCTGGTCTTTTACATATTGCGGCTCGTCTCCGATCATCTGAATATTTCCATCTTCATCCGTCTCGGCTCTGTAGAGCGCCAGACCTGCTGAATATTCCATTGGCAGCGGTATCATATTTCCATGCCAGTCCTTGCAGTATTTAAAAACTTCAAGCTTGGTATGGTCGTCTTTCATATGGAATGTCTGAACTTCTCCTGTTTTTTTGACCTCCAACTCCATGGAATGGCAGATATAACCGCTGGCAGCTTCTATTTCTTCCAGAATATAGTCACCTGCCGGAATCCCTTCAAAATATTTCGGCTTTCCATCTGTTATCCAGTCCGCTGTCACTATGACTGGTGAATTATCTTCCGAGTTTTCTATAGTCCACTTTGCAGGGGTATTTTCTGTTTTCTCCAGGTAGTAGCCTGAGGGATAAGTGACAGTATCTGCCGTAAACTTCCTCCGGGCCTTATACAGAGCCAGATGGGCCCCTGAAATCTGACCGTAACTGTAAGCGCCCTTTGATTCTGTTGTCTTCAATATCCCCTGATAATCGCTGATTACATCTATGCGGTACTGATCCGCAGCATCCGTTTTCACGATCTCGATCTTTATTTTTTCATCTTCCAGCTCCGCAATCTGTACCTGTTCTGTTTCTTTCACTGTGATACCAACAGGAAATCCCTTTACATACCCAGCCGGAGGCTCCACTTCCTCCATAATATAAGTTCCCGGAATCACGCGTTTCAGCATGTCTGCCCGTCCTGTCGTAAGATCGACATTAAACGGATCGTTGGGATATTCATCTCCTGATATCCACGTGTTTTCCATGATCCATGCTTCCCCCTGACGATGAAACAATTTCTTATCATCTGCCGGATCTTCCTTTTCGCCTACATTTCGTAAATCCCATTGGTTATTAATCTGGTAAGCGTTCCGGTTAAACGCAGGCAAAAGATCATAGTACCGATACCTCACATAATCGTGGTCAATATCATACACAGGTTCTCCTTTTTTATATACCTGGTCTGATCTCTGATAATATTCCGGAAGGCCATGGCTTCCAACTACCGGATTTACAGACTTTTTAAGCATGGTTCCATCGTAAGTTCCAATCGTATACTCCGCCTCTGTATCTGCATGAATCGATGCAATCCGGTATGTCTTTATTTTTTCCTGTGCGATAACAGCGCCATTCACCGTCTTGGATACGTTAACAGGCCAGACCAGAATCCGTTCATACTTTTTTCCCCTCTGGTCCGTCCCCAACTCTGTAGTATAGGCCATTCCTGTTGCAGGGTCGATCTTTGCATCTCTGTTTCCATCTGAATCCACATGGTAAAGTTCAGTCCCTTCCTGCAGCTTAAAACATTTATCCAGGGACGAATAGACTGCTTGTTCCAAATCACCACCGGTGAGTTCAAAGACAGGATAGCCATTTTTTATAGCATAAACAGATTTCTGATTACGCACCTGAATCCGGTTTCCATCACGGTCATAGCCATACACCTTTCCGTCTCTTCCCAGTTCTGTAACCCTTAGACCGCCCAATGAATAGTAGAGAATATCCGTATCCTTCCGCTCAACCGTTCGATAAGTCCAGGTACCGTGGCCGGTACTTCCACTGAGGCTTCCTTCAATATCATCTAAATTGACAAACTCCACGGTGTTTCCTGCATATCCTTCCAAAAGCTTTATACTCTGCACATTGTTATTGCGGTCCCGCAACACCTCTACGCCGTCGTAGCCGTAATCACCGCTGTCTCCATTTGATTTGACCTCGGCCGCATCATACAAAGCCATCTTCGCCCCCGAAACATAACGGTTTGTATCATCTGCAGTGTCCAATGGGCGTGTGATCAGGCCGTATCCAGCAAATATGCCATCTATACAGACTGGTTCTACCGCGTCTCCTGCCAGTTTACGGCTCTCTAAGTATTCTGCGGTTCCCTTATACCAGGCATAGTTCAAATAGCTCCCCTCTTTATAAGCAAACTCCAGATTCTCCTGACCATATTTGGCCTTCAGCTCCGTTTCACTTCCCTCAACTCGTGTTCGGGTACGGTAAGTAACGGTCCTGTCCCGGTCCTTTAACTTGGATATCTCAAGCCGTATCGGTGTATTTCCCACATAAACGCGCGCAGTATCTTTTGCCCCCTCCGGCCTCTGTACGGTACCATCCTCATAGACTGCCGCGGCAACCCGGCCGTCCTGGTTTCCATTAAGATAGTAGGAAATTTTATCGGAATAAATTTCTATGGCGACCGGCTTCGCTCTGACGTAGCCGGACGGCGGCCTCATTTCACACAAAACGTAGGTCCCCGCGCCCAACGGCTGGGGAGTGATCAGATAGCCTGTATTCTGATCCTGCCAGGATTTTTCTGACGGTTTCTCTTCTTCTGCCTGAAGACCCTCCCGTGTCGTCGTATACGCTTCAAATCCCCCTGTTCTGCGCCCTTTTGCATTCGTCATGGTAATCTGCTCCGACTCTCTGCATACAGGGGTTCCCGCCTCCACAATTCCAGTCCACAGGCCGCCGATTCCCGGAAGCGCTCTGGCCGCCGATGTAATCTCTTTCGCCCCCATCGCCTCTAAGAATTCTCTGGACCCCTTTATCAGGGTATCCGTCTTATAAAACTTTACCCGGCCATCTGTATTCTCTCCATCTTCACGTTCTGCCGCATACACTGTAAAAACTGCCCCGTCATGGAGAATATTTTCCCCGGTCTCCGAATCCAGTTTTTCTATGCGCAGGCGGCTTCTGTAAAAGGTATTTCGAAATTTCCGGTATCCATATCCCAAACCGGAGGCTGAACCATCCGGGTTCTGTATGGAATCATGCTCTTCACTTACAGGTTCTGTTATGGTCCATGGCACCAGCATGGAGGCATATTTACCATCATAGGCCGTCTGCATACCTTCCATAGCAGATACGTGATCCTGGTATTGCGCTCCATACTCTCCAAAATATGAAACGGTATCATAAGTCTGCTTATTTTCTGAAACAGAACCATAACGGTAGATCCGTTCTATGCCGTCACGTTCGTATTCCGTTCCATTAGGTGCAGTTACCCCATGATTAACATCATCAGCCAAATAGTGGCTGTTCGGATTCCCTCCGTTTTCTTCCGAAAAAACAATTGTATGATAGTAATCTTTCAGCGGATCATATTCACTCTGAGTAATCTCAAAGTGTGGTGTTTTGTAAGGATCTTCCAATGCCGTTCCTGCTATTTTATTGAGATCGAGTCCATACTTATAAATCTCATAATCCCCCAGATATCCATGGGCTTTGATTACATAATCCTTTACGTTTTCACCAATTTCTCCCGGCCACTCCTCATTAAAACGGATAAAATATTTCGCTGTTAAGTCTGCCGCAGACAGATTCGCGTTGTAATTATAGTAACGGCTCAGTCTTTCCGGTGTTACGCCAGCCCCTGTTTTTTCATCTTCATAGACAGCCGGTAACTCAATTTCCTTTGGCGCATCAATTGCATAATGTTTGTTGAGGAAATCTCCCAGTTCCTTATCCATGGGCTGCTGTTCCACTGTTACATAGGTTCCGTAAGGAAGGTATTCCGATATGCCATAACAGTATCCGAAAGCGGACTCCTCCTTATCCGCACTCAGGGTTGTTTTGTCTTTATCCCTGCCTCCATCTGATTCACTGTCCCACTCAATAGCATAAATCTCATCCAGATCATAATGAAAGAATGGTTTTAAATAATTTTCGGCCTTGATTACAGCTGCTTTCAGAGCCGTATCATACACCTCATCCTGATAGCTTTCATGGCCGGCTGCACTTTCTGTTTCACCTGTGAAGTTTTCTCTCACCAGTTTTTCTACTTCTCTGTCCAGATACCATTGAATAGCAAACTGCCTTACTGAATCAGATCTGTCACTGTTTTCTTTTGCAATTACAGAAGTATTGGCTATATTTTGGATTTCCGTATTATTATGCTCTGCCGGATAAATACACTCTGAACCGGCAGTTCCAAACAGAAGGCGTCTGATAAATGCGAAGGGCTTAAAAGAAGTGCGCTCCTGTTTTGCTTTGTCCCACTTATCCTGATTTGCAACCCTTACCGCATCAAAAAACTTCTCATAATTAAGTCTTCTGATCTCCTTCTCATTTCCATTGGCATCCGTTTCATGAGACAGAATTGTTTCCAGTATTGCAGTATACCCCATCTCCTGATTTTCATTGATCAAACCATCCGTAAAACCATAAAGCTCCTGATTGGCGATTGCGTCTCTATTGGATCTTCTGGAATGTAAATCCGTTCGATGCAGTACCTTCGTATAGATTTTTTGTACTCTTTCCGGATATGCCGCCCGATACGCAGCAACATTAACAGTATTTCCATTTCGATCAAGCCATTCAACCTCTCCAGCTTCCGTTCGATACAATTGCTCCAGATTGGATCTTAAATAGACCTTGAAACGGAAATTAGGCCTGAACGATACGTTATCCTTCGTCCCACCCCCGTTCTGTGTGAAATAATCCTCATGGCCGGAATCAGCAAATGTATTGTCCTCATACCTGGCTCCTTCTTCAACAAGAATATCTTTCACGACCTTTATCTTCTGCATAATAGGACGTTCCATCACATCGGCTGGCTCTGTTCTTGTATTTCCATCCTGCCACGGCTGATTGAAGGTCGGCGGTGTAAGTGTTACATTTTGAATATAGGAATCCGTCTCCCGCTGCAAGGGCTGGCAGGCAAAGAAGCTCTGGTCGATGTACGCCTGCTTGATCGAATACCTCCCACTCCCGTCATCGGATACTTTAAGCCTGACAGTATCCGTCTCTTTAAAAGCATCGAACGGAAGAGTAACTACATAGATTTCTTTTGCTGTATCATATGTGGAAGTAAGCCTGGTCTTCTTTTCGACCGTCTTAAATCCCTCCTGCTCCACATAATCCACGACAGTCTCTTCGGAGTATTTAAAATTTCCCGCGTCATCGATCTGCTGCTCACCTGGCGCATATATCCAGTATGATGGTGTCCGGGCTGTCACCATGACAAATGATTCAGGGAGTTTTGACGGGTAAGACACATTCAGTCCATCAATATTTTGCTCTTTTAATGTCGCCCGCTCCAAAAAACCATTCTTCATACGATAGGACAGTACTGCCGGATTGGAGGCCGGATCATCGTACGGAACATAGACAAAATATCCATTGCCACTGTCTTTTTTTACATAAAGACAGTTTTTCTCGGGATTATAAACAGCATCATCCCGGCTGTCATCGTAAAGCTTCCATTCATAACGCATAATGGCATAGAGCTCTCCACCTGCCTGCTCCAGATCAGAGATCCGCAGACTGTTAAAATACTGCAGGCCATGCGCTTTCATCGCTTCCGTAATAGAGAGTATCCATTCTGTATCCGTAGTTCCGCTTAATTTTACGCGCACCCATGGAGCATCTGTCTCCGGTTCTTTATATCCAAGGTTGTCGAGTTCCATATTATAGAGCGCTTGAAAGTCTTTCAGAGATCCTCCTGAAAAGAGTTCTGTCACCGCAGGTGTTCCCATAGTATAATAATTCATCGGTTTAACACCAATTGTCTTTTCTTCCCGATCTGACACGGCATTAACGAGGTAACTCTGCCCTTCAGGAAAGGTTACAACATCTCCCTGGGCGGCAGCCACTTTCTGGCCCGACCGGTAGACAAAGGTACCTGCCGCCGCCATAACCGGTTTTAATACAGTACTGTAAACAGGCACCGTAATTTTTTCCGGCACTTTCTCACTGGTAGATAGCTCGAACACCGCTCCTTCCGGAAATTTAATCCCGTGCAGCGTAATATCGTGATCCGCCTGATAAGCAGTCACATCAAAATAGTTTCCATTTCCCACCATATCGAGAGTGATTTTTCCAATAGCAACGTCAGCCTCGTGATACTCCCCTTCATAGTTATCTCTGCCATTTGTAATAATATTTGTTTTTCCATTGACGGAGAGTTCATATCCTTCTGATCTGGCCAGTTCCTTTACATAGTATGTGGTTCCATTCTCTTCCACAATTAAAGGCCGCCCAATCCAGCAGTTTCCATTATTCTTATCATTATCCGATACCGGGTATGCAGCATGGCTTCCTTTCAAGCCGTCAATACCGGACTGATTGGAAGAGAATTTCCAGTATCCCGATCCATCACCTGCCACGGAATCCATCAGATGTACAGAATTACCTTTTGAATCACAACCAACATAATTCTCAATATCTTTGACCTTATCCGCATCTGCTCTGTTCCGATAGAGGTTCTGAGGCCCCTGGAATGCTTCCGGCCTTTTTTCAATCTTTCCAGATTTATAATTCCACGTCATCCCCGGTGCTTCTGTGAAAGCCATAAAGGAGGCATCACCATTTCGGTCTGTCGACGCCACTGCAACTAAATCATCTTTTTGGTATACAGTACCGGTGCAGCCATCAGGGTGATTAATATCTTTAAGGGCAAACAGGCCGTATACCGCGCCCTCCAGCGTACCATCTCCCATCGAATCACCGTATGCATAATAATCTTTGTTTTCCCCAGCCTGCAAATAAAGATCACGTTTGTTGATATGTATCTCACCTTCAGTCCGGTGATCGTAGACAATAAATGTATGGTCTGTAATCCCTTTATCGCCCGGTACATGCGGCTCCACCTCGGAGGGTTCAAAATTTACGCGTTCCATGACTTCATCTTCGTCAATGTGTAAATATCTATTATTTATGCTTCGCTCAATCAGAGTTTTTGGTACTTCGAATAGTGCCTTCAGTTTATTCAAAAGGCCGGTCTTTTTCTTTGCATTGGAGGCGGTTGCATCGGAAGCTGTGGCATTGGATGGGGTGGCGTTAGAGGGTGAAACATTGGTATGTGGGACATTAGAAGGTTGGCCATCAGAAGCTAATGGAATAAAGTCAACAGCCTCCGAAGGTGTAGCTATTTTGTCCAATGCTCCTTTTTCCACAAAATTATTATTTTTCTCTGGCGCAAATACATCTGATGGCTCAGTCCCTTGCGGTTCGTCTTTTGTCTTATGTAAACTTAATCCCTTATTATACACACCGCCCTTATACTCTGAGGACGTAACCATTTTGATCTCGATTGGAATATCGTCTGTATGGCTTCCATGATTTGTATATCCCGGCCGCGGAGTCAATTCTACTGCTGAGTATTCGTATTTCAGGGAAATAAACTGATTATAGAACTTATCCCGGTCTGATTCCAGCTGCACTTTCGCTTCTCCTGCATCAAGGGAATGAAAAAAGCCGCCCTGTTCTGCAAGAGTCTCGCAGTAGTCCACTTCTTTTTGCCAGGCCTCCTTCGCAGCAGCTTCATTTTCAGCGTCAATATCCGGATCACCACTTTCTTCTATTTCCGGTTCCGGATGACCGCCGCAGTACCCCTTCGTATAGGTATAAACCTTGGTATCGGTATGCGCCCTCTGTTCAGAAGCATTTTCCTCATTATCCCCCAGCATGAGAATGCCGTCCTCATTTGTTACATTGATATCCCAGGAACACGGATCATTTGCAGCGTCTCCGTCCGGATTCCCTTCTCCGTAATCCCAACCATCCCACTTCACGAACTGACTCCCGCCCCTGTTTGCCCAGTTATCAGAGGTTTCCAGTGATGTATCGTCAAGCTGGGTATCATCGAATGCTTCAAGAATATCCCACTTAGAACCGGCAAGCGGTTGTCCTGTCTCAGAATCATATTTTTGAAGTTGAATATTATAATGCGCTTCCCAGGTCTCCGTATGCTCATATCGGTGAACATCTATTTCCCAATCCCCGCTCGGTTTTAAAGGAACCCGACCGCCCACAAGAATCTCTAACGGTTCAGATACTGCGGAAAAATACACCTGCGTATTACCCCAGCCAAAATCGCCGTCTTTACCTCTTTTCGCGCAACCGCGGAATCCGGCCAGGCCGCCAACGCCGAAACCACAATTATAAAAACGATCTTCTTCCGAATTTTCCTGAAGTTTCAGAGTGGCAATTGCATTTTCATCTGACACACCATCTGCTGACTTAAAATCAATGGTACTTCCATCATTGGAATAAGCCCAGCCCGACGCCAGATTTTCCGCTGTCATTCGTCGGTATACTTCTTTCTCATAATCACTGAGATCCCCATAGTGGAACGTCATATGATACATGCCATCCTCGCCCAGTGCAGGCTCCGAAACCGGCAGTACGCTCCCCATATCGACAGAATAATCAAACGACGACAGAAACTTTGCTGCTTTCCAGCAGTTAAAAAAATACTTCTGTGCAGGACCTTCATCTCGAAATGCATCGTAAATTGCTGTACTTCCATATGGATCTGGATTTAGCCTGGAGTTCAACATTGACCTTACAAAATACTGGACAAAATCCCAGTCACCCTCCGGCGACTCTCCTGTAAACATGCCCTGATCCACATACTTATCGTTACTCCAGATAGAAGCCCACAGGAGATAATAATACATGGACATCCGATCAGAATCCCTCAAATCCTCTGTAGATGGAGTCTCATAAGCGGCGCTTATCAGCGCGACAAGAAGGAGGACAAACTTTTTTGTTTTCATATCCATAGGGGCATTTTTCAAGAAATCCGGATAGTCACCCAGGCTATTGGTGGGATAATACATCTTTTGGAAGGCGATTTGTGCGCCTACAGGTGCAAAGAAACCGGTGTTATGACTGTCTGCGCAGGCAAAGTAACGGTGATGAAATTTTGAAAAATCAAGTTCTGCTGATGTACCGGGAATTGTTATTGTTTTGGCCTTTTCGTCCTGAAACCAAAACTTACTTGTATAGCCTCCCATCAGCGCGGTTTCCTGCTGTGATAATCCGGTGGGAATGAGCCCGACCGACGGAGCCAATGCTGCCGCCTCTCCTTCTGCCTTCCAGGTCCAATTTTTTATATCCATTGCATCCGCAGAAATGGCATCCGGCCAGTAATAAGTATGAACCGCAAAAACCGGCGTCGCCATTGTCGTTGTCAAAATCATACCGGCCAGCAAAATAGATGACAGCCTTTTTGCGGTTTCCTTCCACATTCCTTTTCTCATAGCGCCTCCTTTTGGGATTCCATTATCATTCGTCAGAGTACCCTTCTATTAAAGAAATAACTTATATTTTCATGAGCGGAACCTAAATTCCGCTCATTTTTACTACTCTATCAGTTTTGCAGTATCCATTTTTAAAGATCGCAGATTCTGCTGTTGATTTATGAAACCCACTGTCCCTTCCCATTAACACTGTAGATTCCGTCAATTATGGTATTGGTTAAAAGCTTACCCACTCCCCCAGTCGAAGATGGATTAAAATAATACCAGGTCCCATCAATCTGCTGCCAGCCAGTAAGCATTTGCCCCTGTGTCCCGTCCATTACAGGATTCAGGTAATAACTGCTGCCATACTGATCTGTAAACCAGCCTGTGATCATAAATCCTTCCTCATTAAAGCGGAACCAGGACGCCCCTGGCTGATTCCCGGCTGCATAGGGATTGCTGATGTAGGCCCATTCATTTGCATACGTTCTGTCTGACGCAAATATCCATTTACCATTTGCTGTCTGCGTCCAGGTTCCGGTTACTGCTCCATCTGCTGTGGTCTGTCCAGTAGTCTTACCGGAGGGAGTTACACCGATAGTTGTTCCCGTGCTCCCGGCACTGCTGCCTCCGGAACCTCCTGACGAGTAGGTATGGTCAATCACCTTGAAATTTAATTCAATCCATACAGAATCCTTCATTTTTCCATTGACCGCTGCCGCATTTACCCGGACACGTTTTGTACCACTGGAGGCACCAGATTTTAACAGTTCCCTGATCCAAGGCGCCTTCAATTCATTATTTTCATCCAATAATACCGGAGCCACAGTTCCATCCTGTAATACAGTCACCAATGCCGGATCCTCAGAGGACCAAACAATGCGATTTAAATCCGTATTATTGGAATAAATAGTTGCCTTCAACGGTTTAGACTCCTGCCCGCTATAGGTTAATACCGGCGCCGAACGCCGCCCGGTCAAAGTAAGGGTTATCGGAAATACTTCTTTTTCCGGTTCCACCTCAATGCAGTTTGCCTGGAACTTAAGTGTTACCCTGCACCTGTCTGCCTGCATACCATCACGGGTCATTGCTGTGATATCCACTGTTTTCTCTGCCTGATACGGAGGCCTCGACTGTGCTTCCAGAATCCATGGTGCTCCGTCATTTACTGTGAGGTTTCCATTTGTATCCACCGCCAGTGCCGCGGGATCTGAAGAACTCCAGGTTACGCCGCGGTCGTATGGCCTGTGACTCTCACTATCCTCAATATCAGGATAGACCATGGCATTCAAAGTGCGTTTATCAAACCCACTCTTTCCAGTAGTTTCTGAATGAATGTTTCCGGCTTTGTCATAGGTTAAATGGTATTCCATGGCTGGCTGACTTAATTTAACTGCTTCAGGATTGACCCTGGTCCTGTCTTCTGTCACAAAACGAACGGTAATCATACAATCTGCTGCTGCACGGTTGCCAAGCTTATCCTTTCCTTCAACAGTAACCCACACACTCCGCTCACCATTTCCAGAAAGCAGCGCATATCTGTCATTCTCCCTCTTCCCATCATCTGCCGCAATAATATCCCGGATCCATTTTGCGTCTTTACAGGCGGATATGGAAGCTTCTTTATAAGATATTTCTTCTTCGTCTACCCTGATTACGGCCCGGTCACTGGTTATCCATGATACCTCGTCCCTTGAAAAATAATCCGGTTTAAATTCTGCGGTTAGCGATTGCGGTGGTGTAACCAGAATACTCTCTTCCGGTTCCAGCCGATTCCCTGTAAGCAGCCTGGTGACCGTATACTCCAGGGTCTGTTTATCCAGCACCACCTCTTCTGTAGCAACCAGTGTATGATCAAGAATCTGGAATGTTACGTTGATCCGGCAGTTAGCGGTACATGGTTTCCCTTCGAAGGATGCCGACGGCCTTGTTTCTGCAGTCAGAATTGCAACACCACCGTTTTGATGGCCGGCGCCAAAGATTGTATTGGGTATTTTATATCGGTAATTTTCCTCCTGTTGTTTTAGCTCCAACTCGCTGATAATTTCCCTGAAAAATTTTGCATTTGAATTCAACGTTATACTGGCTGATTTTGCTGTATATCCATCTGAGTTTTCATCCTCATTTTTTGCCAGTACGATTAAATCCGCATCATCAATGCTCCATCTTACCCGGTTATCACTCACATCATTATTTGTATCAATAACTGCCTGTATGGTAACCGGCTGCACCTCTGTTCCCGGCTCCAGATTCCCGTTGATATACCGGGCTATCAGCTTTCCTGCCTTATTTCTGATTTCTGTGGTCTTTACCGGATTCTTACGATTGCCAGTTCTGGTCTGTGTCACGGTAAAATTATAGATATCCGGATCTACATGAACAGCTACCGCTACTTTCTTATAAGTTCCATCGATCACAATATCTTCTTCCGGCATCTTGAAGGTATAACAGTGGCTGTCTGCAGAATACGCTGTATTCTTACTTATTCCGTCTGCGTTTATATAATATGGAGTTCCGGACATTTGAAATTTTTCTGTTTCCGTATCGTTGGGAGCTGTATTTACATAGACGATGGATCCAGCCGCTACAGCTCCCCGGTTATTCTTATCAAGCACCTTGGAATACTGTGATGCTCCCTTTGCTTCCAGCAATGCAACATCATAAAAATTCCGTCCATTCGCTGTCGTGTCGATCTGATTTACGATAATTAAGTATCCCCGAACCGGACGGCCTACAGAATTAGGCGCGAAATGATCAATCGTATAACGGCTGTCTTCGTTTTCGTCCATAACCGTTAAGATACCGTCTTCCAACTCTTCATAGAAATATTGGTCAGTCATATGTTTACTGGTTCCGCCCTGTACAAGCGTATAATGCAGATCACCGCTATGCCAGTATCCGATATGAGCCGCATAAGTATAATCATTATCATCTGCTATTTCGGATCCACATACATTGGCACTGATCTTGTTCTCGGAATCGGCAAACAGGTACGCCACATCGTCAATGTACTTAAAGTTTGTGGCCGCTCCCTGTCTCGTTCCGATAAAAGTGCCTTCTCTTGCCATCGACCCCAGCTGTGAATTCCCAATGCTGCCTTCAAATCGTGCCACCTTTAATTTTCCAGATACATAGTTTCCGGTTATTCCGCCAATTGCAGTGGAATGGTAGCCTCCAATGGTTCCATTTACATGAACGTTATAAATATCTGTGGAATTCTGAAATCCGACTATTCCCCCGGTATAACCAGTTCCCTGGATTCGCGCCGTGTTCCCCGTACCAGTGGCAACATCACAGTCTGCGATGATGGAATCCGAAGCGATGCCTGCGACTCCACCAATGTAGATCACTTCATTTCCGGTCTGGGCATCTATTATAACGTTATCACATACGGTATTCTCAATAACGGTTCCGCTTATCTCACCAGCAATCCCGCCTGCAATCCCTGAAGTGTTCAGTGCTGCGTTTTTAACGGTCACATTTCGTATTTCTGAGTCAACAGCATAGCCCACTACCGTTCCGATTCTGTCATTTCCTTTTACTTCTTTATCTGGAATGATTTTTACATCGTGAACTTTGGAATCACGTATTGCTCCGAACAAACCAATATGATCATAATTTCCGTACTTATTTAACCTCAGATTTCTGATCGTATACCCCTTTCCATCGAAATCCCCATGGAAAGCGTATTCCACCTCTCCCGGCATTTCAGAAGAATCTCTGTAAAAACCAATAGGAATCCAGTCCACGCCCTGCATGTCGATATTACCGCCAAGGGCAAAGTAGCAGCCTGCATAATCGCCCACGTAGTCCGCCCCCTCTGCATCAGGAACCGCCATTCCCATCGCAGTCAATTCTGAAAGTCCCATGAGTTGTTCCCGATTCTTAATCAAAAATGGCTTTTTCTCAGAACCATCCCCCTGCGTTCCATTCAGGAATTCGAAACTTGTCTTTCCGCTCCATGAATCCCAGATATTTCCCAGTGAATTTGCTGCTCTCAAGGCATTAGACAGTGAGGCCTTTGTCTTTTCGTCTCCTCGTAATGCGTTGGATTCCGTAGCAGTCTGTTTCTCGTCATTTTCCAATTCAGCCCAGGCCGGTTTCAGAGCATTCGAACTCGTGGATGCGTTTCTGCTGCCTTCCAGATCTTTTGCCAATATAGGCTGCGAATGAAACGCAGAGAATGCTATTATGCCGCACAGGCTATAGGCCAACAGCTTTTTCCATCGCTTACTGTCTCCCTGCCCTATGTTGTGGTTACTCTTTCTCATTGTCTTTTTCCTCCCTATTCTGTGTATTTTTCTTCATTCACCAATCTGACCTATGTAATCTGCTGAAACGGACAAATGAATATTCTCCTCCTCGTGAAGCTTACTCCTTATGCTGTGCGATGACAAAGGCTGGCCGAATTCCCATACTCGTGTCAGAGACATCAACCGGACGCAGGCTGCCATTTCCCAGATCCACCACGTAGATACCTTTTCCATACTGAAAATCGTCTTCCCCTTCATATTGTGGAGTTCTCAAGTAATACCCTTTGGAATACGCGGAATATTGAGACTGCGGATTATTCTGGCTGCTTCCATTAAATTTCCATAGAACCTCTCTGTATTTCACCGCTTCTTCCATCGATAAGATAAACATCTGGTCCTCCATTATCTGAAATGGTTTTTCAATTTTTTCCAAATCATCAAATGAAAACTGCTCGTATTCTCCCGAACCGGTCTTTCCCTGATAAGCTGTATTCACACCGGTATAAATGAAAGATATGTCTTTTGCTGGGCTTCCCATATTTTTTTGAAGCCATTTACGGATATTGGAGGTTTTATAGTTGTTATCCTGGCCAAATCCCCATTTCTGTATGGACATCCCATTACTTTCAATGTCGGACCGTATCACCGTTTCACATAGAAAAAGAGCTGCATTTCCACGGTTATCCATCATATCGCTGTAATCTTCATCAATACATCGAAATCGATATTGCTTACCACCAATACTTCTTATCTGTATATCGCCTTCCCGGTAAACTGCTTCTTTGGGAGCAGTCTCCTCATTGATTTCCTCATAACAGACATCACAGAATCCATCTTCATCTTTATCGATATGCCCCGACGCTGGAAAAAGCACCGTCTCCTCATAGCCGCACAGCCTGCACAGTAATCTCTCATGTCCACCGGATACACAGTCCGCCAAAACATGTTCCTGCATACTCATCTCATGAATGCAGGATTCCTGTCTCCAAACTCTTTGAAAACCGATCCGCACAATACAGTAACGGTTTTCAGCGCTCATAAATTCATCCATAAGAAGCCCTGAGACATTTGTTATGTCAGCAAATTCTTGACCAATTACCACCGTGGAAGGACCATGGTTTCGTGCAACCAGATAAATCTCATGGCGTTCCCGGTCGTGGACCATGGAAATCAGATTCCTGAGCCGTTCCCGGCTTTCTTCCTGATTCTCTGTAATTACCGGCCAATCTTCCGTTCTGCTTCCTGTGATTTCGAAATCGGCCTCTTTGGCCGTCTCAATCCATTTCTCCAGCCGCTGTTCCCCCTCCTCCTGCTCGGGTTCTTCAGCCATTTGATCGGTTCTTCGGAACAATACTGTATATTTTTGAAGACCTGTACCTGACACCGTTATCCGTTTAGGACTTTCTTCCAGGGCCTGATATAGCCAACCATCTCTTCCTTTCATAAGTTCCGGAAAATCTACAGTCAGCTCCATTCCTTCTTCACTCTTGCCGGCCTGCGTACGCATTATTTTTCTGTTTGGATCTGTCTCCTCAACAAAACGCACTTCCCAGGAAACCATTTTTGCTTCAGACGGGGTTGCAAGGTCCTCAAATTTATTTTCTGTACCTGACTCATCTTCTCCAGTCTTATCATCATTCTTATTCGGGTTATCCTCGCCCCCCTGATCTTCGGACTTGTTACTCTTCCCATCTTCCGTTTCCGACCGTTCGTCTCCATTGTTATCTTCTTTATCCCCGCCTGTTGAGGCGCCGCTTCCTCCCTTACCGCTTTCCCCCTTACCGCTTCCTCCCTTACCTCCGCTTCCACGCTTCCCTTTTCCTCCGGCAGCTGCTCCTGCCTTTTTATCCCCAGCCATTGTCTCCGATGACATCAGGCCTTTGTCGGCTACATACCACTCCTCCCCGTGTTCATTCAACCAGGCTCCACTTGTTCCTACGAAGTATCCGTCCGGAGTTTTACCTTCCAAATACAAGGCTCCCATTGGATACAAATCGGAGCAGATCTCTGCAAGGTAATAGCACTTCCCATCAATCCACTGCCAGCCTGTCATCATTCGGCCCTTTCCAGCGCCTTCTCCTGTGTTAAGAAAATACCAGTATCCGTCCACATAGATCCAGCCAGTATCCGCCATACCAGACGCATTCAACCGGTACCAAGCCCCGTCCCGTTCCGCTTCATCCCCAGTATTTGATACAGGCCCATGAACTGTTTGATAGACCCACCGGCCGGCGTTTTTACTATTTTCTTCCACATTCTCTGCGCAGGAAGGAGCCGCATATGTAATGGTCAGAACGAATCCCAGCCACAGTATAAACCATTGTTTCTTTCTTCTGTATCCTTCCATTCTGCCTCTCGGCCTATTACAGGTATCTCCGGCTATCGCCTGCCACTTTTTTCTTATAGTCCACATCTGTCCCTCTTCTCCTCTCTCTTTTCCACAGCCCGCTGAATCAGCCATGCTGCCAACAGTATGAATAACAGGACCAATATTAATGACACAGTAAGTACAATGGCCTCTCTCCTGATGGTCCAGGCTGAGTCCGGATCATACTCCACAGCTTCCACCACTCTGTTAGAGACAATTTTCTTCTCTTCAGCCGGTGTTTGCTCAAACTCCTTCAAGCTGTATACTGCTCTGCATCGATATCCCTCAATCTCGGGATATGTGACCGTTCCTCCATAAGTAATCAGATAATCTATTACTTTCCGTTTTCCAAAAGCAGTCGCGTCCCTGCATAAAATATCGTTTTCATCTAAGTATGGCGCTCCATTCCATACAGTACTGGTAACCCTGTAACGTTCTTTAGTCACTCCAATTTCTGACAGAAGGGCGTCCTCATACAGCTCAAGCCGCAGCGGCCCTCCATCAATTGGCACGTTTTCTCCTCCCAGCTGATATGTCTCTGCTCCATATGAATGAAACACGACCGGAAACGTAAAGTCATCACGCCATTCTTCGTTCACCTTCTTCCTTTTGATTACCGGATACTTTGCACTTACCTGCAGTCCTGAGAAATCTTCTTTCGATGTGATACTTCTCATCTCAGGAACTGACTCCATATTTTCTATGCCTTCGTACAAAACTTCCTGTTTCACATGCTTCTCCCTGGGACTCACTTTGACTGGCTCCAGTTCCCAGGTCTTTAGCCGATACAACTTTTCCCCCTCTTCATAAATAAGTTCCGGCACGTATTCTTCTGATGATCCAAACTTGATCTCAGAGATCACCGTTATCTCCGGTTTCGGCTGGGCATAAGCCATTTCAGAAGGAATAAACATCAAAACTAACAGCGCAGCCAGCATGCCACCTGGCCATTTTCTATTCATTTTTTTCACTCCTTGTATAGTGTATTTAGGCTATTCAAAGGGGTAACCTATACCCACTACGTACCTATATTTTTTCATCTATCCTTTATCGGGGACAAAATAGAATTTTGCTAAGTGATTCGTCCATAGAACATAAAAACAATTTTTAGAAATAAGCCAGAAAGAGTGTAACGATTAATAAGCGAGAAAAATTTATTCAATAAAACAAGTACTTATACAGCCACCTATTAATCGCTTGCATCTGCTTCCCTAAATACCGTTTATAAAGCTAACTTACTCAAAAAAGCGCAAACAACCTTCGTTTAAATTGGAGATAAACCCGGCAGAATTTTATTCCGGATACAGAAAATAGAAAAGAAAGAACTGAGTAACTAAACAGACACTCATCCGCGTTCAAACAGTGCAACAGGAAACACCTATACGAAACTAATTCGGGAATAAAAGGATATTGCAAGATAAATAAAATATATTGAAATAATAAGAAAAGCGATACGGCTTATACCGCAAGATTTTATGTATATTTTACAGCTTTTAATTGTAAAAACAGTATAACCGATAATTACCAAATAATCAAGGGGTTTTTCAAATTTCACAAGGATATTTTTACCAACAAAAAAAATGCCGCCTTCGGCCGAATCAAGCAGTTCATCATTCCAGTTTCCGATCTGCTCAATCCGACAAGGCGGCATTTTATTCTCACAGCCAATACCCCAGTTACTGCTAATCACATTTCAGTAGTCTTCTCATACCTACAACCTTCCCATCAATCCCCTTCATACCGCAACGTCTTCACGCTCAAACAATCAATGAGAATCCTCCACCGTATCAATCCAGTCCACATCTGCCATCGGCCGTTTTACCGTGCTGTCCTTCCCCAAATACTCCAGCTGATCCAGTACATGTGTATCAGTCACGTAATTATCGGTGACATCCAGTTCCCTCAGATTTTTAAGTCCGGCTGCAAACTGAAGATCCGTGAGCTGGTTTCCCCGAAGGCTCAAATATTCCAGCGAAGGATAATGGCCTAAAAATGAGGTATATTCATCGAGAAGCACATCATCGTAATTAATAGAACGGACCATGCCATCAGACCACATTTCAATATTCTTGTACAATTTCACACGGTTTAAGGAGAGGGCCTTTAACGCAGGATTATCCTGAAGACGGTCAAACTTCACCTCAAAACTGCTGCTGTCTAAAATCAGGGTTTCCAGGGCCGGGAGATTAAACGCGTAGGACACATCCCCATAGAATTCCGAGTGATTCATGTCCAGGCAGGTAAGTCCCTGGCAGCCGGCAAGAAAGCTTAAATCATCGCTGTTTCCCCAATTTTTCCGGTAAGTCAGCTTCTTTAAAGCAGGCAGAGAAGCAATCACCGACGGCTGATCCACGTTACAGCCCTGAACCTTCAGTTCTTCCAGGCCCGTCAGACTTCCAAGAAAGCGAATCCCCATCATTCCATGAAATTCCCCATGCTTTAAACCGGTAAGTGCCGTAAGATCCGGATCATCCTGACTCGTATATTTATTTATTACCAAAGTTTCCAGACCGGTAAGCGTTCCCACGGGATTATAATCACGAACCTCACCGTTGTCTACCAGCAGAAGCTCCTTCAGACTCTCTTTCCCCACGAGCGGATCGAGCAGAAGAATCTTAGAATCCGTGATTCCAAGGCTCGCAAGCTCCGGCATGTGATTAATAAAGCTGATATCTTTCAGGTTTTCCGCGTCAATCGACAGGCTCCTCAGCTTCTTAAGCACATTCAGGACCGTAAAATCATTCACCTCATCCATGTCGTATAAGTTTAAATTTTCCAGATCCTTCACCTGGGCCAATGCAGATATGTCCGAAATTTCCCGGCAGTCTTCCATCTCCAGTGACTTCAGTCCAGGAAAATACGACAGTTCTTCCAGACTCTTTAAATGGGAAGCGTTCAAACGTTCCAGACCTTTGGCCGCATCTCCCAGCGCAAGACGCAGCATATCCAGCTGTATGTAGTCGCAGGTAATCATTTTTAAGGAGCTCAATGTCTCCAGACTGCCCTCCGGCAATTCCGTGTGATCCAGATTCAGATACTCCAGCTGCGGCAGCGCGGCAATATCCTGAAGCTCCAGGGCCTCCTGACAGACCACCACATTGATATCCGCATCCTGCCCCTGTTCGGCGGCCACGATGGGATTTTCAAAGCTGTATGTAATCATCCACCCGGCTTCGCCTTTCCTCATGGACAAATATTTAAAACGCCCCAGCTCTTCTTCCGTGACCGAGGAAACGCTCGTTGCCAGGGCCTCCTTAATCAATACCTCGAAGGATGCGGAATACGTGGCAGACGCCCTGCTTTTATCCGATGACTGCTCTTCCGAAACAGACGCGGCCACCGTCACTTCCCTGCTGGGATACTTATTCGCATTTTTTGATGTTCCGGAAAGAGGGATCAGAATAAGTGCCATGATGCCAATCACACCGATAACGGCTCCGACAGCAATTGCCGCTTTGCTCCCCGACTCCTCCTTCATCGCCATGCTGTTGTGGGAGGTCTCCTGCTTATACTCGATAAACACCTTTGGCTGTTCTGATTCCAGATAATATTTTGTGTGGCAGTACTGACAGTATCCCACATTCTCGTCCTTCTCATCCAACTCGATGGGGCCGCCGCAGGATGGACACTTTAAGGCTGTTAGTTTCATCTTTGCTTTACATTCCTTTCACTTCGTTCATGGGCAAACTGTCATCTTACTCGCTGCCTGAACAGTCTTTTATATGAAATTATTTTTGTAAATAATCCCAATCCTATACCGATCACAGGTAGGCTGGCAGCATAATTCGGATTATACCACGATCGCAATTTTTAATAATAAACTAATTCCATGCACTTTTGCTGTCCGCCCTGTATGTTTTCATTTTGATTTGCTTCTTATGGCATTATACCATATGTTGCAGACCGTAGAGAACTATAATACGGAACTTTATTGGAAAAATGTCTTATTTTCCAGCCTTTCAGCTGTGAGAATCCGGCCATGAGCCATTTTGAATATTCTATTTTATTAAGCAGCGTAAAAAAGCTTGTAAAAGCGGCGCAGGACCACGATTACAAGCCTTTTATAAATCTCTTATACGAATCACTTATATGAACTTTTCACGATTTCTTTTCACAAATTCTTTTTATGAATTCCTATAATATATTTTTCTTATGCATCCTTCTTATAAATCCCCTGCATCATCGCCGTTCTATCTCACCTGAATACGGAATGCCGTCGTCTGAGGCGGAATACTCGCCGTCTGGAAATTCGCATGGGTTATCTGTACCAGCTGGCCTGGGCGCAGATCGCACAATCTGATCGGAAATCCATTTCTGTTCAGGATGACCGTCGAGCTTGTGACAATATATCTCGTTATTCTGCTGATATTGTTTGGCATGCCGGCAAGAAGCTGGCTGTTATTGCAGTCAATCCAGATCACCCTCTGCGTTGTAATATTGGCTGAAGGTCTGGGAGGCTGTCTTGTGACTATCGTAAATGCAGTAGACTGAGGCGGTATGCTTCGAGTCATACTCGGTGAAAATGTTACATCCACCCGCATTCCCCGGCGGATATCACTGAGACGGATTGGCATTCTGAAAGAATTCATGATCGCGGTATTATTATTGACGTTCAACCGCAGCTGCTGAACAGTGGTTACTCCGCTTTGCCACGGAACCGAGTAGGAGATTATAATAAATCCGGTATTTCTGCCGGAAGAAGAAACCTCATCGACAAACGCATTGTCGATTCTAAGGAAATTGCCCTGCGTAATTATAGAACCTAAGGAGTCATTGGCCATATAAACCTCTTAAGAATGGATATGTCTTTTCTATCATTATATGATTAGGAACACGAATGTTTCTATGGAAAAGGAAATTAATCGGTTATATAACAGATGCACGTATTTATTCCACAAAAAACGCCCTGTTTTTCAAAAACAGGGCGCCATTCTCTCTTTATTTCCTATCTCAATCTAAAACCACAAAAACAAAATATTAAACCATCCATTTACACGTTCTCATTCACCTTCGCCAGCTTCGCCGCCTGATCAGCCGCGATCAGACTGTCCAGCAGCTCCGTGATATCTCCGTTCATAATTGAATCAATCTTATAAAGTGTAAGCTTAATTCGATGATCGGTCACACGTCCCTGGGGGAAATTGTACGTACGGATCTTCTCGGAACGGTCTCCCGTACCGATCTGGCTCCGGCGCTCTTCCGCCTCAGAATTCTGTCTTTTCTCCAGTTCCATGTCATACAGCTTGGAACGGAGCAGGCGGAATGCCTTTTCCTTGTTCTGAAGCTGTGATTTCTCGGTCTGGCTGTAGATAACAATACCTGTCGGAATATGGGTCAGACGAACCGCGGAGTCCGTCGTATTGACACACTGGCCTCCGTTACCGGAAGCACGCATGACATCAATCCTGCAGTCCTTATCCTCGATTACCACGTCCACATCCTCCGCCTCTGGCATAACCGCCACAGTCGCTGTGGAAGTGTGGATACGTCCGCCGCTCTCCGTCTCCGGAACACGCTGAACACGGTGAACACCGCTCTCGTATTTCAACTTGGAATAGGCTCCTTTTCCTGTGAC
>OJKJ01000455.1_pt1 | contig 22853 bp, 18 predicted proteins | sample 1596491 | NCBI WGS metagenome assembly OJKJ01 (sample SAMEA4350160, study PRJEB24818) | metagenome | biome: human; feature: gut; material: faeces | place: Denmark | collected 2013-09 | reverse complement strand
TCCCCATATGGATACAAAAGAAAGCCGTCCTCCTCATCCACGCAGCCGATATCAATTCCGCATAACTGTCTGGCCGTATGCTGCAAAAGAAGAGACAGCGGTGCATTGACCCGTCTCCCAAACAGCGCGTGCACCATAACCTGATTGCTTCCCGTATGATCTCTGAACCGTTCCACAACGATCGTCCTGTCGTCTGGAAGCCCTCCGGTTACCACTATCTGACGCCTCAAAAATGAAGCCGCGTTGCAGGCCGCTGCGCCGTCGAGGCCAAGCCGGGTAAGCGTGCCTGTCAATACGTCTGAGCCACTCACCAGTTGACCATTTTCAGATGCTTGACTATCGCCTGTTTGATCTTCCCCGGCCTCCGCCGCCTTTCCCAGCTCCCGGAACAGCCTTCCGAACGCCAGACTGGTGCGAAGCGTCCTGCCTCTCGTCTCCCCCTTCCAGAACGGCAGCCTGGCTCCCTCCGCCGGAACCTGCGTCACTACCACAGTATCCCGGTCCTGGCTGACGATCTTCCACGCAAAAGATCCAAGCACAAACTTATCTCCAATCTGGGATTCATACACGAACTCCTCATCCAGTTCTCCCAGCTTCACTCCATCCTCCGTCTTCGCCGCGTAGAGCCCCTTATCCGGGATAGTACCTCCTGCCGCGACAGCCAGCATACGGCTGTAGGCGTCACCGGTCACCCGCTCATGAATCCGGTCATAGAGCACCCGCGGACGCACCGGAATCTCTCTTCCGTGCTCGTAATCACCAGCCAGCATCCGGAGCACGCCTTTTACGTCCTCTCTCGTCACATCGCGAAAGGAATAAGCCCTGCACAGAATGTCCATCACATCATCCACGCTGTACCCGTCGCCTGCCGCCATAGACACCAGATGCTGGGCAAGCACATCGAGACAGAGCCTCGGCGGCTTCGTATGCTCGACTCCGCCCAGTCTGGCGATCTCGGCAGTCATGCCGCAGTAGACGCTCTCCGGTGCTGTCCTGGGATACATATACATCACGCTGACCGACCCCGGATTATGGCCCGCCCGGCCCAGCCGCTGCATCGTACTGGAAACTGTGCGCGGACAGCCGATCTGCAGAACCTGGTCTATCTCACCCACATCGATACCCAGTTCCATGGAGGAGGTGGCGCACAGAAGCCGGAGCCGTCCTTCTCTCAAGTCCTGCTCTACCTCCGCCCGCTGTTCCTTCGAAAGACTTCCGTGATGAACTCTGGCAAACCCGTCACCGCCCAGCAGGTTGACGTAATAGGCCAGCTTTTCCGCATACCGGCGTCCTTCCGAAAATGCAATCACGCTTCTGCAGTCCAGACACTTCTGATAGACCGCCATCCCCAGTTCTTCCCAGACCGGATCCTTTCTTCTCCCGTTGGCCGGAGTCGTTCCCACCACCTCAATTAAGACCTTCTTCTCCATGGCCGGAGCGCAGATGACTACCGGCTCGGGGGATAAGTATTCCGCAGACAGCTCGAGCGGCTCTATCGTGGCCGACAGGCCGATACGCTGGAGATTACGGCCGCAGAGCCGGTCCAGCCTTGCAATGGAAAGCATCAGATGAGCCCCCCGCTTCGTATCGATCAGAGCGTGAAGCTCATCGATGATCACCGCCTCAGCCGTCTTCACGATCCCCTGGCCCGATCGTGAGGTCAGCATCAAGTAAAGCGATTCCGGCGTGATAATCAGAATATGGGGCGGATGCTTCACCATTCTTTGGCGTTCCTTCTGGGGCGTGTCCCCGGTGCGGATCGCCACAGTGATCTCCTGCTGCCCTTCTTCCCTTTCGATTCCATCAAGCGGCCGTCTCAAGTTTTCCCTTATATCGCCGGCCAGTGATTTCAGCGGCGAAACGTAGATCAGATAGAGCTTTTCCTCCAGCCTTCCCTCCCTGGCCAGCGTACTTAACCGGTCAATAAAAACGAGAAATGCGGACAGCGTCTTGCCGGTACCTGTAGGGGCGCTGACCAGCACCGGCTTCCCGGCTGCGATCGCCGGCCACGCCTCCTCCTGTACCTTTGTCGCTTTCCCGAATGTCTCCGCAAACCAGCCGGCTGTGGGCTCTGAAAAAATCTTAAGAATATCGTCCTCCATCGTAACCTCCATGCAAAACCACCGTCAGACCGGCCGGTTCCTGTTTTATATCATTCCATGCGAATGATTTTTCTAATCATACCACACTTTACTCGGGATTAACAGGCGCCTTTTTCCAGCGTTTTAATTCCGGGAAAAACTGTTTCATCATATTACGCGCTTCTTCCTCACTCATACCACTGTTCGCTCCCGCCATCATGGGGACACAGCCTTCAATCATCTCTTCCATGGTACAGTCCATCGCAAACACCCCATCATGATAGCAGTATTTACAGTAATCTTCATTCCTGCTTCCGTCTTCGTTCGTTCCATACAGTTCATCCGTATCTCCCATCGGCATACCACAGCTCTGACAATACTTTTCTTCCATTTTTCTTCCTCACAGTTCTTTTATCTCAGACTCCTTTGTCTGGATCTTAATCCTATCACGACAAACATGTCAACTGTATGTCATGATCGTCGGGGATTTCCGTTTATTTTTAGCATCAATTTTCCCGCCATCTGAACTGTTACTATTATTATGGTTCCATTTCCAGTGGTTTCACCAACACCTTCTATTCCCGAACCGGATACTGGAAATCCCTGACCGCTTCATTAAAGTAATCATTGAATGGCCGCATCAGCAGAAACAGCTCTGACGCCCTTTCACAAAAATCCTCCAGATCGCAAAGTTCCTCTGCTTCCAGACGACATTCAATGTCCCAGCTTTTATACTTTAAGTATTCACTTTGGGGGAAATCAGCGTCGTATCCACGGGGAACATTCTTTAAACGCTCTCCGGTCATCACAAAATGGTTCTGAAAATCCGGAGCGGATACGATGGTCTCCAATTCTTTTCCATGGCCGCAGATATAGTCACGTATCATTGTCACTGCCTCCTTAAACGGGGCCGCATGCACGCCGCCTCCCAGAAATACATTCCCCGGCGCCAGATTCAGATAGTAGCCGCCCGGAATCGGCGCGCGGCCGGCAGGCGATATATGGGCGCGAAAAGCCACATGATAAGGGGATTTGTCGCGGCTGAATCTCGTATCACGGTTCAGACGGTATATAAGATTCTTTGGAGGCAGTCCAATCACCGACGGATCTTTTTCCGCCAGGCGTTCCATCACCATCTGAAGCAGCTCTTCAAACTCCGCCGTCGCCTGTTCCTTAAATGCCTTGTGGTCTGCCATCCATTTTAAGTCATTGTTCCGCTCAAGTTCTTTTAAAAAGTCCATGATACAGTTTTCTTTCATCACACCGCCTCCTATGCGTTGGAAATCATAGAATAGCAGTCCGATTTCAGAAATTCTTCCAGATACTGCCGCGCTGCCCTTGTCGTCCGGTAGGCTGGCAGGGAAGAAAAAACCAGAGACCGGTCATCGATCTCTTCCATCGCCGTCTTGCACTCCTGAAGAAACTCTGTATTTTCCTCCAGACTGGTATACTCCGGCTTCTCCGGCTTCACCCTGTGAGTCGCGATCGCATAGGAAATCCGTTTACTGCAGGAACAGACCCCTTTACCGCTTAAGCCACAGTATTCCTCCAGAAAACCAGCCATCTTTTTCTTAATTCTGGACAGTCTCTGCCTGTAGACCTCCGGAGAGATCTCCAGTATCTCGGCCGCCAGACGGCTGTCCACACGAAACATGGTACCGAGAATGTAAATACAACGGCTGTCCGTATCCAGGCACTGGAGCATCACATTCGTACAGGAAAGCTTTAATTCCTGCTCCAGCAGGTTCCGGTCCACCCCCATCGTTAAGTCCGGTATATCCTTTTCTTTTCCGCTCACAATATCTTCGCCGTAGTATTCGAAGCTCAGCGGATGCTGTGCAAACATACTCTTCCTGTAGTTTTTCAGATGATTGACCGCAATGCGGAATACCCAGGTAGAAAAAGCGCTTTCCCCACGGAAGGAGGCCAGATTAGTCATCACCCGGATCAGTATTTCCTGCGACGCGTCCTCCGCGTCATGAATGGTCCCCAACATACGCAGGGAGAGATTAAAAACCAGATCCTGCACCCCGGTGAGAAGCTGCTCCAGAGCTCCTTTGTCCCCCTCCGCTGCCAGTCTTACCAGCTTTTGTGTTTCCATTTGTTCCTTTTCGTTCATGTCTTTTTCCTCTCTTTCGCTTTTTGCATATAACGGTTCCTGCATATCTTATTCCTGCATCCAATTAGACAACTCAACATCAGATTTGTGACATAAAACTTTTAATAAAAATTTACGGTTCACAGCCAGGCCAGACCGGGAAGCAGAGGCCGGCAGGGCTGTAAACTGTAACAATAAAAAACGAGAAAAATGAGAATAAGACAGAAAGTTCTTGAAAGCGCTGGTTTTCTGTGATATTATACAGTTACAAATAAATATAAGTTCTTCGGGGCGGGGTGTGATTCCCCACCGGCGGTATAGTCCGCGACCCACTGTAACAGTGGTTGATCTGGTGTAATTCCGGAACCGACAGTATAGTCTGGATGAGAGAAGAAATTGTGTGACAGGCAGCAGTGCCTGACACGGGTTGATATGAATTATGACGCCCTGGATCCATTATCCAGGGTTTTTTTGAGTTCCGCAAGCCGGAAGCTCTGTTCTATCGGCCGATCATCAGAACTGCAGGAAGCCGCATGATTCCTCTTAGAGATGAACTTACAAAACCAAATTTCAGGAGGATGCAACAATGAAAGAAAACAAACTGCTGTCAACAAAAAATGTGGTATTAATGGGCATGTTCGGCGCGCTCGCCGGTGTCCTGATGATCTTCGAGATACCGCTGCCATTTATCGCCCCCAGCTTCTATGGTCTCGATTTAAGCGAGGTGCCGATTCTGGTAGGTACGTTTGCGCTAGGGCCGATTGCCGGCGTCGTGATGGAGATTGTCAAGATCCTGGTTAAATTAGTTTTAAAGCCAACCAGCACCGGATTTGTAGGCGAATTTGCCAATCTGATGATCGGGTGTTCCCTGATTCTGCCGGCAGGCATTATCTACCGCTTCCATAAGACAAAGAAGAGCGCGGTACTTGGCATGGCCGCAGGCGCTGTCATGATGGCTGTAGTCGGTGTTGTCATAAACGTGTATATCCTGATCCCGTTCTATTCGAATTTGATGCCGCTGGATACGATTATCCAGGCAGGCGCCGCCATTAATCCGGCAATCAGCAATGTATGGACTTTTGCTCTCATCTGTGTCGGACCGTTCAATATTATCAAGGGAATTACCGTGTCCCTGATTACATCACTCGTATATAAGAGAATCAGCGTCATTATCCACAGTGCCGGAAGGTCTGAGAGCCGATCACAGGCACGCATGTAATTTCATCAGGAAAAGGAATCGTATTCTAAAAGATTGTTTGAGAAAGCGCAGCATCTGTGATCGGATGCTGCGCTTTCTTCACTCTGATAGCTCTTTATTCTCTGGGACCCACTATAAAATCCGCATACAGTTCTCTTCTTCCGCCGCCGACCGGCCGCACACCCTTGATGATCCGATATCTGCCGGACTCCAGTTCTCCATACAGGCGCTCCAGATCCACCGTAAGCGCCTTATAGGAGCCGGAACTCACCTGATAGGTAATGCTGTTCCAGATCACGTCAGGATTCACCGGTACTTCCGTCATCTCCATGCCGTCAATTCTCATGAGCGTTATCTCGTCTCCAAACAGGACCGGCGATCTGGACTGGTTATTTATCTCCAGAACCAGCCTCTTTTCAAATACCTCCTCCTCCGACCGTTTCAAATCCAGAAACAAATCAGCTTCCGGCTTAAACGGCCGGTCCGCCTCCATAGCCGCAGGATCTTCTCCGACAAAGGAGGCGTCTGTGGAAATAAGAAAGCCGTATTCCGCCCGGCTTCCGTCATCCCAGACAAGTTCCAGCTTAAACCCTCGCAGTATGCCGCCTGTCATATATGCAGACATGTCCGAGCTCAGCATCGCGTTCACATTGGGCATGAGACAGAACCCCATCTCGTGGTTGTCATACTCCAGTTCCGTTGTTATGGTTGACTTTTCATCGTAACGAGGGCTCCCGTCTTCTTTCAGGATATAATCGGAAAGGATCGCCTCGTCCGGCTGCTTATCTCCGGTCAGTTCTATGGTAATCCACCGCCCCAGCGGCAGATACGGGATCTCCCGCTCCTCTTTTGCAAGCACGGTAAATGGCTCCGGTCCGCAGGCCGCCGTACTGACCGTATCGCCGTCATCTCCCGGCTCATTCCACAGGATCACACCCGATGCGCTGGGAATCTCCCTGCTCTTCCTCTCCTGAGTCACTCTGATCTGTGGAAGCGGATCACCCTTCACCACCTTGAAAAAGTACTGGTAATGGGAGTAATTCTTCTCATCTCCCTGCGAAAATTCCAACTGCACGTAATAGTCTTTTCCATTCACCGGGATAAGTATATCAGATGGGTTCATCACCTTTCCACTGTCCACCGTGTCAAATCCCATACTGTAGATGATGTAATCGATGGGATTGTCCCCATTCCCCTTAACCTTTATCTTAAAGTCATCCGCATAGAAAACCTCCGGCATATGGTACTCTCCGTCCGTCTCCTTCACAATCTTCTCCGGAGTAAGCCAGAGGCCGCAGGACGCTGTCTCCAGTTCCTTTCCATCTTTATCTGTCTCTGTTGTCAAATGATTCGTCCAGTTCTCCAAAGGCACATAACTGATACCGTTGGATACCACCGTCACTTCCCGTTCTTCCACCGGCTGTTCCTCAGCCTTTTCGGCGGTTTCCTTCGTACATCCGGCCAAAGTGGCGGCCAGAACCAGCATTGTAAAAATCATTCGGAAATATCCTGCCATCCGTATTCCCCCTGCCTGCCGCAATCTGATTTCCCCATTCTCTCTTTATCATACCATAAGAGAACAGGAATTTCTTTGCGATAACCTGACGATTTCTTTAATATCCAAATCCATACCAGCGCTTCAGACTCCCCTCTTCAAATACGTATTCCGGCGTCACAAGAGGATAGTTCAGTTCCGCAGCATAATACCACGGATCATCCTCGTGAAGGGGATTATTTAAGATCTGAAATTCCTGAGCCGGCATATAGCCCTGAGCCAGCAGAAAACAGCGGCTGCCGTCTCTGTTCTGCGCCACATCAGCCACCATGACGCAGTGTCCCGGACTCCCCCCTTTTATAAACATGTCTCCCGCCTGGATATCGCTCACATTTACAGGAACCGCCTCCTCGTTTAAGGAGAGTGTGCCAGCGTAGATCATCACTGTTCTTAAGTATTTTAAAAACGTCTCATAAGAATCGTCGGGGCCGGATTTTGAAACCCAGGAAGTCTTATTTCCATCTACCACCAGTCTCTTTCCTGATTTCCAGGCCGGATAATCCATTAAAAATCCATTGGTTAAATGAAACGCAATTTTATCGTAGTCCCCCATCTTCCAGAAATACTCTGAATAGATGCGGATAATACTGTCGGCGCACTGCTGCAGATCACCATCAAACACCGGCATGGAAAATACCGCCGCATGGGCGCTCTGATTTTGTTTCTCACTTCCGTCGTATAGAAGGACAGGACTCTGATCCGGTTTCATCGCATACCGCCTTAAATATCCCTGAAAGCTTCCCATTTCCTTGGGAATTCTAGTATAGCCTTCCGGTGTAAAAAAGCGTTCCTCCAGAGTCTTTCCTTCCGGATTAATCAAAGAATCCCGCTTTTTCGATGACTTTTCCGGCTCCGTCACCTCATCATCACCGATCAGATAGATGATCTCTTCCTCTGTCTGCGGTGCAGACGCAGCAGGAACCTGCTCACCGGCATAGGTAACACTCTGGCCTCCGTTTTTGCATCCCGCGGACAGAACCGCCAATATTAAACTGCCGCATATCACCGTATATCTGATGGTTCCCCTCATACTTTTCCTTTCCATCGTGCACCATGAACTGCCCGCTCCGGCAGGGACTTTCGCTTCTTTTTCATTGTAGCATAAGTCTCCCGCGATTACTACACGGAAAATTGTCAGGGGGCATGCCGTTATTTTTCGAATACAAACCGGATCGCACCGGACTTCTTCTCCCCTGCCTTCACGGTCTGAAGCCCGGATTCATGGACGAATCCTTTTGCAAAAAGGTTAAAACAGTCGGTCGAACAGGACTGGTTTTCGATGCAGAAGAACGGCGCCTTCGGAGTAAACACGACAATATGGCCAAATTCCTCTGTGGCTTCCAGTTTTACCCTGCAGTCGTTATAGAAGATTTCCGCATGCGCTCCCGCCTGGCAGTCCGTATATACGTGATCCAGGGAAAGGCTGTCCACCAACGCGGGTGTACGTAAATCTGGTACCGTCTCTCCTGCCGGAATCAACTTCCCGGTAGGAATTTTCTCCTCCGTCATCTCCATGACAGAAGCGGCCGGAACAGTGATCTTCACTTCCTGTTCTCTCTTATTGAAATACGGATGGACCGCGATGCCATAGGACATTTCTCCCTCTCCGCAGTTTTCCACCTCATAGCTCCAGACCACCTCATCAGGCAGCGCCTTGACCGTTATCCTTAATGTACTAGGGAATGGAAACATCGGGAAATCCGGCTGCGCCTCATTCCACAACAGAACTCCAGTCACCAGGGCTGCCTGTCCATCTGTCTCCGCCGCCTTCACCTCGAAGGGCAGATTCTTCACCAGACCGTGCATCCTGGCATCATACTGCCTTCCAAATGCCTGAATCTTTAAATCCTCCGAGCGGTTAGGGGTCGGATAGAGGACCGGTACTCCATACGTCGCCTTTCTCTGATAACGTTCCTCTTCCCAGGCGATCATCTGACGCCCTTCCCAGTCCATCTGATAGATATTCATACCATCCTCCGGATTCACGAATACTTCCATGGATTCATTCTGAAGAAGGTACCCTTCTTTTTTATTCCAAACGGTTTTCTCAACTTTCATCTTCTCTTCCTCCAGTCAAATCAGCTTGTTTCAGTATAGCACAAACCGTCCTGTTTTTCCACCGCACACGTCCTTTCTGGTGATTTCTTTTCTCAGGAAAGCCCCGCGGCCCTTTTGACCGTCTCTATGACAGAAGCTTCGTCCACCTCCGCAAAGTCTGTGGTATCAACCGTAATCACAGGATCACCAATGAAAAATGTATCCATCCCCCGATTTGTGATTCCGGTGATGAAGGACTCCAGGGAGGGGGATAGCGACGGTTCCCGAGATGGCTCCTGAGGCGGTTCCTGAGATGGTTCCTGAGACAGTTCTGCTTGGAGCTGCCCTTTTTTTATCGAATTTTCCGGGTAGCAGTCATTTACGACGTGGCCTCTGTGGCGTTTTCCCGACCGGTCCCGTTCCAGAAAACGCTGATAAATTTTCTCATAATCACCCGTGAGACGCACAGTTACAGCCCGGTAGTAATGATCTTCCAGTATTTTTACCAATCCCGGTACCGAGTGGGATTCAAAATTATTTTCAAGAATAAAGGGCTGGTTACACACCATCAGCCGGGCGGCCATGTCATACATCACCTCCAATGCGGCGTTTCCCAATGCCACTTTTTCCGCCCGCGACCGGAACCCGACCGTATCATACAGGATTTCCTTGATCTGATCCTTCGAGATCACAGGAATCCCCAGATTTTGCTGCAGCTTCTCTGCAAAACAGCTTTTTCCGGAAGCCGGAATGCCAGTCACCAGAATACATACGTTTTCTCTCACAATAGGTCTCCTCCTGTTTATAAAGGCACTACATCAATAGCGATATCCATTTCCTGTGACTGAGTGACAAAATCCTCTGAAATTCCGCTGTCCGTAATGATCCTGTCAAATTCCTGAACACCACAGATCGAATAGATCGAATTCCGTCCCACCGTTTCTGACGGGTACAGCCCGATATTCATGGCGCTCTGCTTCATCACCGTCCTTAAAAACTCTGCTCCCGTACTGCTGTGATAAGAAGCTCCAAATTCCATAGAAAGCGCGGTTGTCGTAAGGAATGCCTTGTCCAGGCTGATGGTTTTCATCATCTGAATGGTATAGCAGTCATGGCAATGTCCCCGGTGCGACATCTCCCCTCCCATGAGAATTACCGATATATTCTGATGCTTTCTCAGTTCATTTGCATTGGTAACAGAATTGGTTACAACGGTAAATGGAAAATCCTCCGGAAGACTGCATGCCATGTAATACCCGGTTAAAGACGTAGTAAGATAGATTACGTCTTTTTCCCCGATATGTGTGATTGCTTTTTTGGCAATTGCCAGGCAGTCCTCCTTTGTCACCGTCAAATCCCCCGGATTGTACAGGTCCTCCGGCAAAGTACCCCTGGGCATCATTTTTATAGCGCCTCCATGTGTCCTCTTAAGCAATCCCCGGCTTTCCAGAATCCGCAGATCCCGCCTTGCCGAATCTCCGGAAATTCCGTACTTATCCTGAATCTCCAGTACCGATATTCTTCCCATTTTATTAACTGTGTCCAGTATTTCTTTCTGACGTTCTTCCATGAACATTGCGTTTTTCCTCCTCTTATCTGCATTTCTTTTTAGCTGTATTTTCATGTTTGCTTTTATGTTTGTATTTTGCTTTCATGTTTGTATTTTTCATTTATGCCTGCTTTCATACTTACAATCATTTTTACATACACGTCTGTTTCAAATTTGTATTCGTGGTTATACTCGTGCTTGTGTTCGCAATTGTATTTGTAATTGCATGCACGTTTGTATTTGTAGTTACATTCGCGGTTATATTTGCATTTGTATTCGCGTTTACATTCGTGTTTATATTCGTATTTGTATTCATATTTGCACGTTTTTACATTTGTTTATTCATATTCTACTGTATATTATCACAATTTACAAGTCATATCCCGGCAATCATGTAAATTATATTTTTCGAAACATTATAAAACAGCAGGCACCTCTAATACACAAAAAACAGCCGGACAGATCACGCGGTAATCACCGCGTAATCCTCCTGCTGTCGTCATTTACTCTTTATATACTTTTCACTTCATTTTACCTTATTTTCTGAGTCCGGAAAACGCAGTACTGGCTTCATGACACGCTTGCGCAGCGATCCCCGTCCTATGCAAATGGATTTTCAGACGGATAGAGCATACCCTTCGGCTGGTTGAATCCGATATCTTCCACGCCCAGATATTTGAATACTTCGAATAATGCCTTTCCAAAATGGCCGAACGCGACTGCACCGTGGTGCGGATAGTTCTTCTCGATCAAAACGTGACGGTAGAATCTTCCCATCTCCGGGATTGCGAAGATTCCGATGGAACCGAAGGAACGTGTCGCAACCGGAAGGACCTCGCCCTGTGCAACGTAGGCGCGAAGCTGACAATCTGCCGTACTCTGTAAACGGAAGAATGTGATGTCGCCTGGAAGGATATCTCCCTCCAGAGTACCCTGTGTTACTTCCTCAGGGAGCGCTCTTGCCATGATCATCTGATACTTCATGGAACATGCGGAGAGCTTTCTGGAACATGTATTGCCGCAATGGAATCCCATAAAGGTATCCCTGTGTGTATAGTCGTATTTGCCCTTGATATCGCCGTCGTACATATCATCCGGCACCGTATTGTTGATATCCAGAAGTGTTACCGCATCCTGGCTCACGCAGGTTCCGATAAACTCGCTCAGCGCGCCGTAAATATCTACTTCACAGGATACCGGGATTCCCATACCGGTCAGACGGCTGTTGACATAGCAGGGAACGAAACCAAACTGTGTCTGGAATGCCGGCCAGCATTTGCCTGCAATGGCAACGTATTTGCGGTAGCCTCTGTGCTCTTCGATCCAGTCAAGCAGCGTAAGCTCATACTGTGCCAGTTTCGGTAAAATCTCCGGCTTTAAGTTGCCCTCACCCAGTTCTTTCTCCATATCTTTCATCACATCGGCGATTCTCGGATCGTCCGCATGCTTGTTAAACGCTTCAAATAAATCCAGCTCGGAGTTCTCTTCAATCTCCACGCCCAGGTTATAAAGCTGCTTGATTGGCGCATTGCAGGCCAGGAAATTTAACGGACGCGGTCCAAAGCTTATAATCTTTAAGCTGGATAATCCAACCAGTGTTCTGGCGATCGGAAGGAATTCCTCGATCATGTCCGCACATTCTGAAGCTGTTCCTACCGGATATTCCGGAATGTATGCCTTGATATTGCGCAGTCTTAAGTTATAGCTGGCGTTTAACATGCCGCAGTAAGCGTCACCGCGTCCCTGGGTTAAGTTGTCGCCGCTCTCCTCTGCCGCCGCGATAAACATGCTCGGTCCGTCAAAATGTTTTGCGAGCAGTGTCTCGGAGATCTCCGGTCCGAAGTTGCCAAGATAAACGACCAGTGCATTACATCCTGCCGCCTTCACATCCTCCAGCGCCTGTACCATGTGAATCTCACTCTCTACGATGCAGACCGGACATTCATAGATGTTCTTTGCATCATATTTGGCAGCATACGCCTCCACAAGAGCCTTTCTTCTGTTGACAGATAATGATTCCGGGAAACAGTCTCTGCTGACCGCCACAATTCCTACTTTTACTTCTGGTATGTTGTTCATATGTATTTTCCTCCTGATTCTTTCTATTTATTGTTCTGCCTGCTGCTTCACTGCTCATTGCCTACGTGCAGGTTTTCACCCTTTAAGCCAATAAAGGCATTTGCCGGAAGACCGCCCTCCTCGTGGCCGATCAGCCATTTGTTTCTTGCAAAGAGTAATTCGTCCTCTTTATTCTTAATCTCCAACGGCTCCATATCCGTGTTGGTTCCCTTGGGAAGGACAACCACACACCGGAAACCTCCGTCTGCTACGTGGCAGGGCGCGTAGTGAAGTGTAGTGCCATAGACTTCGATTACCGTTCCCGCCGGCACCAGGAAGGCCTCCATCAGAGATGTGTCGTACGTGTAATCTGCCTCAATATCCTGCTGTTTTCCGATGATCAGGACGAGATCCGTCACTGCAATGTTGATCTCGGAGTTTCTGTGGTATTCTACCGCGTTTAATTTCGTATTGTGACCGTTGCAGTAGCCGATCTGAATCGGAAGCTCCCCGTACACATTGTTCTGAATGACTAAAGCCTCAGGCAGCGCCTCCAGCTCCGGAACGGATGGTACGTAGATAACATTGTCCGGGAGAGGTGTATGTTCCATCTCTTTTAAGATACCGGTTACATCAAGACCGGTAATCACCTTTCCGTAGGCAGAAAACGCTTTGTCCGAAATGTCTTTGATCTGCATTCCCATTTAAGTATTCCTCCTCTTCTCCTATAAAGCAGCAAGCTTCTTGTAGCTGTTCTTCAAATTCCCATAAAGCTCTTTATAGAGTTCATGGTACGCCTTATATTTGCCAACCACACTCGAATCCGCTCCGGTGCTCTGCGCCTCAGAAATCAGCTCGTCACAGGCCTCCTCCACGCTTTCGTAGATTCCGCATCCGACTCCGGCCAGAATCGCCACGCCGAGTGCCGGACCTTCCGTCTGTCTCACCGTATTCACACTGCAGTCATATAAATCTGCCAGCATCTGTCTCCAGACAGGGCTCTTGCCGCCTCCGCCGCAGGCCATCATACTTGCAACATCGATGCCCATCTCCTTTAATATGTCATTGCAGTCAGAGAGAGAGTAGGAAACACCTTCCATGACGGCACGCAGCATATGAGCCTTCGTATGAATCGCAGAGAGTCCAAAGAACACGCCGCGGCAGTCAGGATCCAGATGGGGCGTTCTCTCCCCCATCAGATAGGGAAGATAAATCAGCTTATCACTGCCAGCCGGGATATTGGCAATATCACGATTGATCAGGTCATAAACGTCCACGTCCTGTCTCGCAGCCTCTTCCACATAGTCCTGACAGAAATTATCCTTAAACCATTTTAAAGAAAGTCCGGCCGCCTGCGTCACGCCCATGACATGCCACGTTCCTGGCACTGCCGCGCAGCACGTATGCACGCGTCCCTTTGGGTCGATCGTCACCTGGCTGCTGTGTGCAAACACGACCCCGGAGGTTCCGATCGTCGTAAATGCCGTTCCGTCCTTTACGACTCCGGTACCGACTGCCGCAGCCGCATTGTCACCGGCGCCGCCCACCACCTTTGTCTCTGTGGAAAGTCCCGTCTTCTCCGCGATATCCGGCAGAACCGTTCCCGTAACCTCGCAGGACTCATAGACTTTGCCGAGAAGAGCTTTATCAATGTTCAGTTTCTCCAGCACCTCATCCGACCAGCAGCGGTTTGGCACGTCGAGAAGCTGCATCCCACTGGCATCCGACACTTCAGTCGCAAACACACCAGTTAATATGTAACGGATATAGTCCTTTGGAAGCAGAATATGCCTGCATCGCTCATAATTCTCCGGCTCGTGATTTCTCACCCATAAGATCTTCGCCGCCGTCCAGCCTGTCAGAGGCGGATTGGCCGTAATCTCAATCCAGCGTTCCCGGGGCATGATCTCCAGCATCTCTTCCACTTCTTCTCCGGTCCTCTGGTCACACCAGATAATGGAAGGACGGATCACATTCCCGTCTTCATCGAGCATGACAAGTCCGTGCATCTGACCGGAAATACCAATTCCCTTTACCTCGTCCTTTCCTGCGCCTGCCTTTTTCACCACGTCTTCCACGGTGGCAATCACCGCGTCCCGCCAATCCTCGGGTTTCTGCTCCGCCCAGCCGTTATGCGGCTGATACAGCGGATACTCCCTCGAAGCCGATGCAATTATATTGCCTTTTTTATCGAACAGCACGGTCTTCGTCGCCGATGTCCCCACATCAATACCAATTAAATATTCCATTTGCTGCCTCCTTACCTGTTTCACGCAATTTGCCATAGTTTCATTATACCGTTTTCCGTCAGATTACGTGAGCAGGAACTTGACCACCTAATAGCACTTTCTTGCCCTTTTCCTATATTCACTGGGCAGACAGCCGTATCGTTTCGCAAACGCCTTCGCAAACGCCCTGCTGTCCGAGAATCCGTGATTCACGGCAATATCCCCCAGCTCATGGGCTGTATGCACCATCTCCTTCACCGCGTACTCCACCCTCAAATCCTGCAGATAATCGCGGTAGCTGATATTGGCATACCGCTTAAATATTCTGGATAAATACGTAGGGGAAAAACCAAAGCGGTCCGCCACCTTTTCTAAGGACAGTGCCTCGTCGTAATGATTTTTCATATACTCCGTAATCTCCGACAGCTTCTCCAAATGGATCTTCTGCCTGATAATATCCGGAGCCTGCGCCTGATCCTTGAACTCCGTCAGAAGCAGATACTTGACAAATTCAAACAGCCCGTTGACCTTCAGCTCCCAGGCATACGTTTTCCTCTCATACGTCCGGTACATCTCCATCACAAGACCCATCAGCTTCCCATTCTGCTCCCCCGATCTCCTGGAAAATGACAGATACGGCTGCTCCTGCAAGTAAACCTCAAATGTCTGCACAGGAATCTGCAATACCAGGGTCCGGTTTGGAAGCGGCGCGTCGATCGCGTGCACTTCATTGGAATTCACTATAATAAAATCCTTCTCACCAATCGTAAAATGGTTCTCCCCCAGATAAAAATCGATCTTCCCCTCCATAACAAGAAAAATCTCAATCGACCGATGCCAGTGGCTGGCCCTCTTATACTTCCCCTCTCCGCCCTCAAAGAGAAACAGCTTAAACGGCAAATTATCATTCGGTATAATCATCTCATGGCTGGAATCCATCTCTTCTCCTCTTAACATTCTTAAGACAGTCTCTACAACTGACTTTGATAGAAAAAACAGGCCATCCACTGTATCCATTGGCCTGCCTTTCCGGGTTACCCAGTTATCTTTGTTCCAAAAGTTTTTTCAAACGTTCAATTTCCTTCTGCTGCTCCTCTATCTCCCGTTTACGTTCCTCTATCTCCCGCTGCTGTTCCTCTATCTCCCGCTGCTGTTCCTCTATCTCCTGCTGCTGTTCCTCTATCTCCTGCTGCTGTTCCTCTATCTCCTGCTTCTGTTCCTCAATCATATACTGCACTGTATTTCTATCCAGAATCTCCAATGCTTTCGAATACATACCCACCAACTCCTCTGGTTTTACCTGAAATTGAGCTATCTCTTCGTAAATTTCGCGGAAATCCGGGTATCTCTCTATAATTCTCATGATATCCTCCGGCCTGTCAGAACTTAAGAAGAGCAGCCATGCCTCTATTTCCTCATTTAAATTGTAAGTGATTTCCCGGAAAACATCAAGAGCCACAAAAATATATTTCTGCAGTAAATTCAGTTCCAGCCCCGTATCAAACACCTGGCTGGAGCGGTGGATATACTGTCCGGCGATTTTGTGAAAATCCACGCTGCTGTTCTCAATCAGGACAATGGTATACACATTCTGAAGCTTCTTATATGTAGACCCATTCTCTTTCCTGCCTTTTATCCGGCTATACTGCCGGAGTATCAGATCAGAAGAATAGCAGGCGGCCCGCTCTCCCGGAAATGCATAGCCAATACGCTGAATTTCAATGTTCACCAATTCTCCGCTCTCAAGTTCTGCCAGGACATCCATAATCAGCAGAGAGCCTTCCGCCGTAATCCGGTTAGATTCCGGGGATAACACCCGTTTTACCGCCACCTTCTGCTTCATAATGCAGGAAAGCATCATGGATAAGCGATCATTGTGTACATCCGGATCAAAAACCAGTTTAAAAAAGGGATCATAACTGATTTTCAGTCCGCTGCTTCCCATGGAAAACCCGATCAGCTCCTCCTGAAATTCATTCGTCAGGAGTTGAAACTTATGCCATATATCCGGATTGGTTTTCAGCATATCCAACACCTGTTCTCTGCTTCTTGTCATCAGCGGGAATAATGGCTTTCCGGTCTGTGCGTTCTGTGCCTCCCGTTTCTTTAATCCTCCTTGCTTTTTTTGACTTTCTAATACCTGTTGTTGTTTCACCTGTGCCATATGCACTTTCCTCCTTAGATTCCTGCCTCTGAGCTTGCGGCCGATACAGCCATGAACGGTTCTGCAAATCACGGTTCTAAATAACCATTTTCCGACAATCCAAATACCGATTAGAATTACATAGAAATGTGTCTAAAATTCAGCAGAAGATATCTGCCTGAATGAGTTTATTATACCTGATATTCACTATATTTTCAAGTATATTTTACTCTTTATAAGATTATATTTTTTTGCTAAACATCCGATTACCCGTTTAATTCGTTTCCGCTAAAAGTTTCTGCAAAAATTCACAGTGCAAAGAGTCTGCCTTGCCGGACTTTCGTACCGGAGTGCGTTTTCTATAGCAGTCATTTTCCCCTGGTGCAGAGTACGTTCCTCGCAAAGCGTATGAAACACAAAAACCGCCCGCACAGGATCAGAAAGCGATCCCACGGGGCGGCGTAGCTTTTGCATATCTATAACTCAGAAATTATTCCTCGTCAGAATAAACCGGTGCATCTTCATCCATCTGAGACATATCCTGCATCTGAAGAGCCTTCATGCTCAGGCTGATCTTTCTGTCGTCTTCGTTGAAGTCAACAACCTTAGCCTCGATCTCCTGGCCGATGGATAATACGTCAGATGGCTTATCTACATGATCTCTGGAAATCTGAGATACATGAAGCAATGCATCTACACCTGGTTCCAGCTCAACGAATGCGCCGAAATCAGTCATACGTGCAACTCTGCCGGTTACAATATTGCCTGCTGCGTACTTCACAGCGGCATCCTTCCACGGATTGGTCTCCGGGAACTTTAAGCTTAATGCGATCTTATCACCATTGATATCCTTGATTAAGACTCTCATCTTCTCGCCGGCTTTGAAAACCTTCTTCGGGCTCTCAACTCTTCCCCAGCTCATCTCGGAAATATGAAGTAAACCATCTGCGCCGCCAAGGTCGATGAATGCACCGAAATCGGTTACGTTCTTAATCGTTCCTTCTACGACATCTCCCGGATGGATTCTCTCAAATAATTCTTTCTGCATCTCGGCTCTCTTGGCAACCATAAGCTGCTTTCTGTCACCGATAATTCTTCTTCTCTTCGGATTGAATTCGGTAATTACGAATTCGATCTCCTGGTCTGCATACTTGGATAAATCCTTCTCATATGTGTCGGATACCAGGCTTGCCGGAATAAAGACTCTCGCCCCTTCCACTACTACGCTTAAACCGCCGTCCAGAACAGCAGCTACCTTTGCAGTAAGAACCTCATGGTTCTCAAACGCTTCTTCTAATCTCTTGTTTCCTCTGTCAGCTGCCAGTCTCTTGTAAGATAACGCAACCTGGCCTTCGCCATCGTTTACCTTAACGACTTTCGCTTCCATCTCATCGCCAACAGATACAACAGTTGCGAGATCTAAATTCTGGTCATCCGTGTACTCATTACGCGGGATGATGCCGTCGGATTTAAAACCTATATTCAAGACTATTTCATCTTCTTTGACGTCGATGACTTTACCTGTGACGATCTCTCCTGTACGTATTGTTTTTAATGATTCCTCTAACATTTGTTCAAAACTTAACTCTGACATTAGTATGAACCTCCTCGATAATATGATTCGGGGTTGAAGCCCCGGCTGTAATACCTACGCTGCGCACAGAACTTATACATTCAGGATCTAAATCACCTAGTGTCTGGATATAGTAAGTGTTCTTACATTCCGTTTGGCATATCTCGTACAGCTTCTGGGTATTGGAACTCGTCTTCCCACCAACCACGATCATGGCGTCCACTTCTGAAGCTATCCGTCTTGCTTCCACCTGTCTCTCCTGTGTTGCATTGCAAATCGTATTTAAAACAAGTATATCATAACGCGTTTTAGAAAATTTTTCAACTAAATCTTGAAATTTCTTGTAATTAAATGTCGTCTGGGACACGATACACAGCTTTTCACCCTCTGAAAACGGCAAATTGTCCACTTGGTCGGGTGTTTCCACCACTAAAGTATTATCATTTCCCCAGCCTTTAATACCCTGCACCTCCGGATGCGATTCATTTCCAATGATGATCAGGCGTCTTCCCGCCTGATTCTGTTCCTGTGCGATCTTATGAATCTTCTTCACAAACGGGCAGGTGGCGTCCACAATCTCGATGCCGTTTTCTTCCAGAATATCGTAAACATGCTTTCCCACACCGTGGGAACGTATGATGACGATTCCGTCGTGGAGTGCCTTAAGCTCCTCCTCTGACTCGATAACCCGTACGCCCTTTTCCTCAAAATCCTTTACCACTTCTTCGTTGTGGATGATCGGACCGTAGGTATAAATCGTTTTTCCGGCGTGCTCTATCTGTTCATAAACCTTGTCCACGGCGCGCTTGACGCCGAAACAGAAGCCCGCGGTCTTAGCAACAATCACTTCCATAACGTTTTGTCTCCTTAATTCTTCCAGAACTGACTAGCCGATCCCTTTTTCTGCCGCCAGCCTGAGTATCTCGCCGATCACCTCGTCGATGGTCAGGCCGGAGGTATCGACCAGAACTGCATCCTCTGCCTGTTTCAGCGGGGAGTTTTCTCTGTGCATATCGCGGTAATCTCTCTCCGCAATCTCCTTTTCGATCTCCTCCAGGCTGCACGGCTCGCCCTTTTCAGTCAGCTCGTCGTAGCGGCGTTTTGCCCGTACCGACGTGCTCGCTGTCAGATAAATCTTTAAATCCGCTTCCGGGAGCACGCACGTTCCGATGTCCCTGCCGTCCATGATGACATTCTCATTTCTGGCCAGTTCCTTCTGCAGCTCCACCAGCTTCTCGCGGACTGGTAAGTATATGGAGGAGGCAGAGGCCATCTGGCTGACCTCCTCCGTCCGGATCAGACCGGACACATTTTCTCCGTTTAATATCACCTGCTGGGCACCGTTCTCATAGGAAATGGTGACGCCCACCTCTTTTACCGCCTCCGAGATCACGGCTTCCTCGTCCGGTCTGATTCCCTTTCGTAAAAAATACAGCGCCATGGCCCGGTACATGGCTCCGGTATCCACATAGACGAAACCGAGTTTCGCAGAAACAGCCTTTGCGATGGTACTCTTGCCTGCCCCTGCCGGGCCGTCTATTGCAATATTATAAATCTTTGACATCCTTGACTCTCCTTTAATCTTTGGGGACGCGCCCCTCTCTGTCTCTTCTGCCGCCCAAGCCCACGTCTGACACACACACGCCTCTTCTGCCGCGCAGGCGCACGTCTGACTGCCAGTCATTCAGGATCCGGCCTGGCAGCCTCGCTTCCGGCCGTCCAGGCGGTGGACCAGGCGATCTGGAGATTAAAGCCTCCTGTCACCGCATCCAAATCGAGCACCTCCCCGGCAAAGTAAAGCCCGGAAACCAGCTTCGACTCCATGGTAGAGGGATTCACCTCTTTCACAGAGACGCCTCCCTGCGTAATGATGGCCTCGTTGTAATCGCGAAGCCCCGTAATCGTCACGGTAAATGATTTCGTCGCCTGGATTATCTGTTTCCGTTCTTCCCTGGTGATCTCATTCACCTTCTTTTCCGGAGAAATCCCGCTCCGTTCCACCATGACCGGAACCAGCTTGGACGGGAATAAATGAACCAGCGCGTTCTTAAACTGCTTGTTTAAAGTCCCCTCAAATTCACGGAGCAGCCGCGCATCCAGCTGTTCCTCCGACAGCGCCGGTTTTAAGTCGATGACGAGAGAAAGCGGCCCTTTCTTCAATTCCTTCACGGCGTAGCTGCTGGCGCTTAAGAGCACCGGGCCGCTGACTCCGTAATGGGTGAAAAGCATCTCCCCGAACTCCCGGTAGATCACCTTTTTGCCGCGCATCACCGCGGCCTCAATGTTCTTTAAGGAAAGGCCCTGCAGCTCCTTCACCACCGGTTCCTTCACCACAAACGGCACCAGGGCCGGTGAAAGCTCCGTCACTGTGTGCCCGGCTGCTCCGGCAAACCGGTATCCGTCCCCGGTGGAGCCCGTAGTCGGATACGACAGGCCGCCGCAGGCCACAATCACCGCATCTCCGTACACCTTCGTCTCCGTGCCGCCCTTTTTCAAGAGAATCCCGCGGCACCGGCCGTCTTCCAAAAGAAGCTCCTTTACCTCCGAGTGAAGGTGAACCTCCGCTCCCAGCCTCCCAAGCATTCCGGACAACGCCTTAATCACGTCCGAAGACTTGTCGGACACCGGAAATACCCGGTTTCCCCTCTCGGTCTTCAGCGGACAGCCCGCCTCCTCCAGAAGTGCCATCATATCAAAATTATTAAATCCATAAAAACTGCTGTAAAGGAATTTGGAATTTGTCACCACATTCCGGAACAAATCCTCGGTGTCGCAGGCATTGGTCACGTTACAGCGCCCTTTGCCCGTGATAAAAACCTTTTTCCCCAGCTTTTCATTTTTCTCAAAAATATGGACGGTGCCGCCATTCCTGGCTGCTGCAATGCCTGCCAGCATCCCCGCGGCGCCACCGCCCACAATGATTACTGTTTTCATTTCCTGCCTCCTGCTCCCTATTAATTTACACTAAAAAACAGGAAAACACAAGCAGGACTAACTGTTATTTTTTGCCGCACTCCTTTACCCGCTCCTCCAGAGCATCAACCACAGTCCTTAAGACCTTCACGCGGGCATAATACTTGCAGTTGCCTTCCACGACAACCCACGGAGCGTACGTTGTGGAGGTGCGCACCAGCATCTCGTTGACAGCGGTCTCGTACTGGTCCCATTTTTCCCGGTTTCTCCAGTCCTCGTCCGTAATCTTCCACTCTTTCGCCGGGTTCTGCTGGCGTTCCTTGAACCGGCGTTCCTGCTCGTCCTTGTCAATATGGAGCCAGAACTTGATGACCACGGCTCCGGCATTGGCCATGTGGGCCTCCATCTCGTTGATTTCCTGATAGGCCCGCTTCCAGTCCGCCTCCGAACAGAAGCCCTCGATCCGTTCCACCATGACGCGGCCGTACCATGTCCGGTCGAAGATGGCGATATGGCCCGCCTTCGGAACGTTGTTCCAGAACCTCCACAGATAATGGTGCACCTTCTCGATATCATTGGGGGAGGCGGTCGGGTTCACACGGTATCCGCGTGGATCCAAATGGCTGGTGAGCCGTTTGATAGCGCCGCCCTTTCCGCCTGCGTCCCAGCCCTCAAATCCTAAAACCACCGGAATTCTCAGGCGGTAAATCTCGCTGTGCAGAAACTCCAGGCGCTTCTGGAGCCGGTCGATCTCTTTTTTGTACTCTTCCTTGGTCAGCGTCTTCGTCAGATCCACACCGGAGAGCACGCCGTTTTGATATCTCTCTTCCTTTACCGGAGGTTTCTCCGACACTTCCGGCTTCGGGGCCGCTTTCTCTCTCAAGGCCGCCTCGAAGCGGTCCGCCACAAGGGTCATGATCTTGGCGGCGGCGTAATCCTTGTCCGTCGCCTCGATGATGGACCACGGCGCACGCTCCGTATCGGTCTTCTGAAGCATCTCCTCGTTGATCTCCAGATAACGGCCATACTCCTTGTTCCTCCGCCAGTCGTCCTTCGTCACACGCCAGGACGTCTCCTTGGAGTCCTCCAGCTTCTTGAAGCGCTTCTTCTGCTCTTCCTGGGAAATATAGAGGAACAGCTTGATAATCACCATCCCGCCGTCATCCAGCTGGCGCTCAAACGATAAAATATCCTGAAAGGCCTCCGGCAGATTCTTCTCCTTGATCTGTCCGTCGAACCGTTCGATCGTCACCTGACGGTACCAGCTCCGGTCGAAGATGGCGATCCGGCCGTCGGCCGGTGTCTTGGTCCAGAATCTCCACAGGAACGGGCGAAGCTGTTCTTCCTCGGTGGCCTTGCTGTTGGCAAAGACCTCGAATCCTCTGGGATCCATCGCCTGAATCAGCCGGTTGATCTGCGT
>OJKJ01000439.1_pt1 | contig 23395 bp, 16 predicted proteins | sample 1596491 | NCBI WGS metagenome assembly OJKJ01 (sample SAMEA4350160, study PRJEB24818) | metagenome | biome: human; feature: gut; material: faeces | place: Denmark | collected 2013-09 | reverse complement strand
CTGTTATACCAGACTGGGTACACGTTTCAGAAACACACAACGGCATTCCTTGCAATCAATATTTTGTGGATAACCCTGATATGGTACTTGGTACTATGGCGTGGGACGAGCGTATGCGAGGAAAATATGGTGCAGACAGCAAGGTAACGACCTGCTATGCAAACAGTGACACTCCCCTTGCACAGCAGCTCATAAATGCCATTTCAAAAATAGACGGCGTTATTGATACTGTGGAAACTGAGCTTGACAATGGGACAGCTGAGATACTCCCTGCTGATCCAACTGTCAGGAACTTCACTCATACCATTGTTGACGGAGATCTTTATTTCCGTGAAAATGAAGTAATGGTCAAGGTCACAGAAACAGGCAAATCGCTTGAACGCATGAAAGGGCTTCATACTCTAAGGCAATCAACTATGGAGCTTATCAATGCCCAGGCTGACGGCTGCACTGATGAACAGCTTGCAGAGCTTCAGAAGAAGCTCAACAGCACATATGACAATTTCAGAACAAAGTTCGGAAACATTACGGACAGCGCCAATTCACGCTGCTTTTCTAATGATGATGACTACAATACTTTAGCAGCACTTGAAGTTGTCAACGTGGAAAATAAGACAGTTGAAAAGGCTGCAATATTCACAAAGAGAACGATACTTCCAGATATTCCAGTTTCAAAAGTTGATACAGCACTAGAAGCACTTCAAGTGTCAATGGACAGATTGGGCAAGGTCGATATTATCTATATGTCACAGCTCACAGACACTACGCCTGAAAAGGTTATTGCTGACCTTGGTGATGAAATATTCAGAGATCCTGCCAAAGTTAAAGACAATGACCCATATTCAGGCTATACGGAGTCATCTGAATATCTGTCAGGCAATATTCGTGATAAGCTGAGAATAGCCAGAGATCATGCGGAACATATCAACAGCAGCTACAACAAAAACGTAGAAGCACTGATGAAAGTTGTGCCAAAAGACCTTGAAGCCAGCGAGATATCCGTAAGGATCGGCGCTAACTGGATCGATGTTGCAGATTACAACAATTTTTTAAACGAGTATGCACACGCAAACACATATTACTACCCTGTCACAAGAACAAAGCTTGGAGAATACAAAATAGAGGGTAAAACATCTGACCGCTCAGTTGCTGCCACTGAAACATTCGGAACATCAAGAATGAACAGCTATCAGATATTTGAAAATCTTCTTAATCAGCGTGATATTTTAGTTCGTGACAGACGAGAGGAGGGCGATAAGGTATGGTACGAGATAAACACTAAAGAAACACAGCTTGCAAAAGAGAAAGCTCGTCTGATGAAAGAAGCGTTCAGAAATTGGCTGTGGGAAGATATGGGCAGACGTGAAAAATATGTCGCAAAGTATAACTATCTGTTCAATTCCATAAGGGGCAGAGAGTATGACGGCTCACATCAAACCTTTCCAGGCATGAACACATCAATAACGCTGCGGAAACATCAATCAAACGCCATAATGCGTGCAAAGCTTGGCGGAAACACACTTTTCGCACATGAGGTCGGCGCAGGAAAAAGCTTTGAAATGGTCGCAACTGTAATGGAAAAGAAACGTCTTGGTCTTATAAACAAAGCCTGCGTAGTTGTACCAAAGCACCTTACGCTGCAAATGGCAAGTGAGTGGCTGCGGCTTTATCCAAATGCAAAACTGCTTGTGGCAAAGCCAGAGGACTTTACCAAAGCCAATAGAAAGCGTTTTATTGCAAGATGTGTTACTGGTGACTACGACGCCGTGATAATGTCATTTACACAGTTTGAAAGAATACCTATGTCGGACGAATATAAAGAGCAGTTCATGCAAAAAGAACTTCACGATATCATGAGTGCAATATCGGAAGCAGGAACAAAGGACAAAACATCAGTAAAAGCCCTTGAACGTCAAAAGAAAAACATAGAGGAAAGGCTTGAAAAGCTGCTTTCTTCTCCAAAAGACTCATCATTGTGTTTTGAAAAGCTCGGCTTTGACTATCTTGTATGTGATGAAGCACATAACTATAAGAACTGCTTTGTTTCTACAAAAATGTCAAATGTGGCAGGCGTACAAACAACAGCAGCACAAAAATCAGAGGATATGCTGATGAAAACTCAGTATCTCAACAACAAGTACGGCTGCAACAATATACTTTTTGCCACAGGTACACCTATAAGCAATTCCATGGTGGAATTTTACGTTATGCAGCGTTATCTCAGACCAGATCTTCTCGAAAAAGCAGGATTGCAGAACTTTGACGATTGGGCAAGCACATTTGGTGAAGTTGTATCGCAATTAGAGATAAAGCCTGCAGGAAACGGCTTTCAAATGAAAAATCGTTTCAGCAAATTCGTAAACATACCTGAGCTTATGCAGATGTATAAGGAATTCGCTGATATTCAAACAGCGGATATGCTGAAACTGCCTGTGCCAAAGCTTGAAACAGGCAAGCCGATAGTAGTGACCTCAAAGCCAGACGAACGTCAAAAAGCATACATGAAAGAGCTTGCCACACGTTCTGAAACGATACACAGCGGCACAGTTGACCCACGGCAAGACAATATGCTGAAAATAACTCATGAAGCACGCTTGCTCGGTCTTGACACTAGATGTATTTTCAAAGACGCTCAGCCTGCACCAGACAGCAAAGTGACGAAGCTTATCGATAACCTCGAAAAGAACTACAAAAACACTATGACAGAAAAAGGCGTTCAAATAGTATTCTGTGATATCGCTATCAACGAGGACGAAACACACTTCTCTGTGTACAAAGCTATAAAGCAGGCGCTTATGGAGCGTGGGATACCAGAGAAAGAGATCTGCTTTGCAGGCGACGCAAAGACAGATAAGGCAAGGGACGAAATGTTCAAAAGCCTGCGCAAAGGCGAAAAACGTTTTATCATCGCAAGCACTTCAAAGCTTGGAACTGGCGCAAATATTCAGGATAGGATCTGCGCAATTCATCACCTTGATATACCATGGAAGCCCTCTGACCTCACTCAGCAGGACGGACGTGGCATAAGACAAGGCAACAGATTTTCGCAAGTCGGAATATATCACTATCTTACAGAGGAAACCTTTGACGCATATATGATGGGCATTATAACAAACAAGGCAAAATTCATAAATCAGATCTTGACCTCAAAAAGCCCTGCAAGAGTTTCAGAAGATGTTGACGAAATGGTACTTACATACTCTGAAATGCAGGCTATAGCGAGCGGTAATCCTATGATAAAAGAGAAAATACAGCTTGACAATGATGTTGCAATGCTGAAAACCCTTGAAGCAGAACACAAGAAGTCAATTTATAAAATGCAGGAGTTGGCAGAGAAAACTTTGCCGAAGCAGATAACACATTACTCTGAACTTCTCGCAAAATCCAAGAGTGATATGTCTAAATATCAGGAACATCAGGCGTTAAACAAGGAGTTTGAAATGACAATAGGCGGTGTCAGATACGATAAGAGAGAAAATGCAGGAGAACAAATTGCCGTGGCAATGGCAAAATGTACTGCCACAGGTGAGCCTATAGAGCTTGGAACGTATCGTGGCTTTAAAATCACAATAGAACGAAATCCGTCAGCAAATACATTTTTTGAGCTTGATACGCCTTGTATCGCTGTTCTCCACGGAGAGCTTACTTATTCATGTGACGTTGCCACAGATAATGGCGTGGGAAATGTCAGAAGAATTGAAAATCTTGCAGGAATACAGATAAATCAGAAGCTGTGTTCTCTTGAAGAACAGCTTGAAAAAGCAAACAAGGATCTTTCAGAAGCTCAGCAAAATATGCTCAAACCATTTGAACATGGACAAGAATTAGCCGAAAAGACAAAACGTCTTGAATATGTCAATGCACAGCTCAGCGGAAATTCTCAGAATAAAAACCACACTCCTGAAAGTGCTATAGAATTTAGGTTTCATAACAATAAATATCAGGCATTGATCGGCACTAAAGACAAATCAGAATGGTGCGATGTAGTATCAAAGGGCGGCAAGCTCATCGCTTCATCAGATACAAAGATCTATAATCTGTCTGAAAAAGAAAGCGACCAGTTTCGCAGCTATGTTTTTAACGGTGACAAAACTGTCACAAGCAAGAATAATTCCTTACTGGAAAAACTTAAGCCAAAGGCGCTTAAATTATAAAACATTGAGAGGAGGTGAGGGTATATGATAGACAGAAGATACGAATCAGGCAAAAGCTTTGTCATGTACTCTAAAGAGGAGCTTGAAGCCGCTCGGCGAACAGATATGGTCACATTTCTCGAAAGCCACGAGGGTTTCAGCTTTAAATCGTCAGGCGGTTGGTATATAGGGATAGAGCATGACAGTCTTAAGATCAATCCAGACCGCTATACCTGGCACTGGTATTCAAGAGATCTTTACGGAAAAGGTGCTATTGATTGGCTTTGCAAGGTCGATGGATACGATTTTAAAGAAGCTGTTTCTCGTCTAATAGGCAATGCCAGTATACGAGCTTCTCCTGAAATGAGAAAAGCAGTAATCAGCGAACAGCACTATCAGAAAAAAACTAAAAAGGCAGAATTTAAAGCTCCACCGCCCATGCAGGGCAAATGGCGAGAGCTTTACGCTTATCTTAACATAACGAGAAAGCTTCCAGCTGACATAATAAATTATTGTGTCAGCAATAAGCTCATATACCTCGATGTTAAAAAGCGAGCTATTTTCTGCGGCTACGATAAGTTTGGCTCAATGAAGTTTGCAGAAGCAAAGATCACAAACACATACAACAAATACTATCCTCAGAACATTGAGGGAAGTATGAAAGAGTACAGCTTTTATATCCCTGCTAAACCAAATGCGTATGGTTATGACCCTACAAAGCTTTATGTGTTTGAAGCACCCATAGACCTTTTATCTCACGGAGCTTTAATGCAGCTTTCAATGAAAAAACAGTGTGCAGCAGTCGGAATGTCTGAAATGTATCGTTCTGATTGTTGGCTTGGAATAAACAGGGTATCACTATCAGGCTGCTCTGATATAGCACTTAAACAAAGACTATCTGATGATCCTCGAATCAAACAGATAGTCTTTTGTCTTGATAATGATGAAAGAGGACGTCAAGCAACAGAAAAGCTAATGTCTGACTATTCTGCAAATTACACTGTAAAAGTGAGCATACCGCCTTACGGCAAGGATTGGAACGATACGCTGAAATTTATTGTAACGTCAAAAAACAAAAAAACAAATACGGAGGAATAATTATGAGAAAAATAATTGAAAAGATCAAAGAAAAAGGTGTAAAGCTTAGCGCTCGTGTATTTGGTATAATGACAGCTTGTCTGTCATCAGCCATTGCAGCCTTTGCCGATGTTGAAACAGACGCAACCTCAGGTGTATGGGCTTCGGTCGCCACCTGGATCACCAAAAACAAAAATGGGCTTTCCATTGCAGCCAAAGCACTGCTTGGACTGTGTCTGGTCGGCGTTGTTATATGCCTCGGTGCAAGCGGCAAAAACGGCATATCCTCAGTCAAGGGCTGGCTTATCGCTATTGGCGTGGCTGCTGCCCTGCTGGTTTTCGGTGACGCTTTCCTTGACTCAATATATGTAGCTTGATCTGCACGGACACATATTTGTGTGTGTCCGTAAAAGCGTTATCCCTAGCGTTCTTACGGGCATACACAGATAGACAGAAAGGAGTATTATTTTGAAGTACATGAAAAGCAAAAAGGTATGGTATCAGCTTATATTCATCACCGCCATTGTTATGAGCGGCTGCGGCAGTATACAGGCTTGTGCAGCAGAACTGGGATATACAGGGTGTTCCTCAGAGATTTTGAAAATGGTAACAATAAAGAACCATTTTCGTGATCTGTTGATAAATATAGAATTTAACATACTGAGTTTTCTTTGTGATGTGATAGATTACTTTGATAAGGCTGTCAAAACATTACTCAAACTCAATTTCTTCGACTACCTATCAGATGAGTTTAGCCTAAGTCAAATGCAAACGATTATTCTGTCTATTATGAGCCTTGCACTCGTTTTTGGAGCGTGTGCTCTCGTGATATTCAGAAATAAGATCAAGGTGTCTGATTTTCTGATGAGTATTTTGGTTGCAACTATACTGCTTGTGGCTTTTCCGGCATTCATATCTTCTTGCAACTCACTTCGCAGCAAGGGTATAACAACAGCACAGAACATAAAGATCAATGATCAATCTGAACAGACAACGGTCGACAAAGACGGCACAGTCACTGTCGGAACATTGGGCAAGGATCTTCTGGCGTCGGGAATATATGACGTTGAAAACAGCGTTGATAATAAGAAGATGATGACTTACCTCGATACTGTGGGCAGTTCAGGAAATGTAAAGGACATTCAGATAACAGGTGGAATTGAGCCTGACGATAGCAAGCCTTGGACTACCCGTTATCTTACAGATATACATGACGTATATCCTAAGCAGAAAAAGTACAATAGTCTAACCACAGAGAATATGATGTCCCTTTTAGGACTTGAAAATGAATATAATGTTCTAAAGAATGCAAATGGAGAGCTTATACTCAGTGCAGATTATGGTGCAAATATGCAGGTATACTGTTCAGTATACAGCACATCAGGTTCGATATATGGCAGTGTTCTGTCTGAAAAAGACTATGATAAATTTTTATCAGCCTCTATCGGCGACGCCTGCCCTTATGGCGTGACCTTAGGCGATCTCCATTACCCTGACGGCAGCCGAATAACTAATGTAAGCAACTTCAACACATATATCCGTGACCTCATAGCCAATCACCCTGCAGTAGCTGCGGCTGGAAAAACGCAGGAGGTAGGAGCAAACGCACATACTGTTGAGGAAGCACTTGACATTATCAAGGATGATGTTATAAGGGAGCTTAACATAGCGGCAAATACAAATACCGCCAAAGATGCAGAACCAGTAAATGCAGAATATCAATCTTTTCCTCTTTTTGACGAGGAAGATTATGATGATCTTAATTCGGTAGAGCAGATCATACGCAGAAATATAACCAGCGGCTACACGGTTGACTGTTTATATTATTATCATATCGACTTCTGGTCAACCTTTGTGCTTATGCTTGCAGTGGCTATCTGCCTTATTTTCAGCGGAATAAAAATAGCAACTACGCTATTTGAAATAATGTTTGCACAGCTCATTACACCCTTTATCATAGCAACAGACCTTAACGGCTCAGGCAGAGCTAAAAAAGCTATCCAGAATATGCTGCTTTCAAACATAATTCTTATGATAGTTGTAATTCTTTTAAGAATATACATAGCCGTTATATGGGGCATAAAAGGTTCGGAATACGGCAGCAATTTTGCGGTAATGCTCATAGTTATAATAGCAGGCGCAAAGTTTGTGATAGACGGTCCAGAGGTGTTGACAAAGCTGTTCGGCATTGATGCAGGCGTTAAGTCAGGTGCAGCCACAATGATGGCTATCAACCAATCAATGCAAATGGGCAGTTATGCCACAATGGGACTTGCTCGTGCAGGAAGCAGCGTTGTACATGGGGCAGGAAGTGTTGCAAAGCATACCGCAAGCAGCGCAGCAGGAGCAGTAAAAGGCTTTGCAGGCGGCGTATATGGTGGTATACACGGCGGTGATACTACCCCTGGCAAGATAGGAAAAGCTATAGGCGGCGCAGCAGCAGGAACTGTAACAGGCGCTGTCGGTGGAGCTTTCGGTCATACTAATGCAGGCGCAAAGGCAGCTTATGCAGTAACAAATCCAGGCTCAATAAAAGATACATTCTCAAATGCAAAAGACAACATTGCCAATAACGTAAAAGAGTCTGTAGGAGAGGGCTTTTCATCAGGCGGCGCAGGCAGCGCTTCAAAGGGTGCTGACGGAAAGGACGGCTTAAATGGCACTAACGGCATGAATGGAGCTAAAGGTGACAGAGGTGCGCAAGGTGCAGCAGGGAAAGACGGCACAAATGGAACTGATACAAGAGCCAACAACAATGAAAACAGCAGCAATAACAGAAATAATAACGGCACATCTCAGCCTGCCCGTGGCAGCGGCTTTGACGCCCCAACACCATCAGGTGAAAATAGCAACAATGCCGCAAGCAAGAGCGGCAGCGGTTTTAATATTCCAAATCCTGCAAGCAGCAATAACGCCAGTGCAGGAAACGGCGGCAGCAGCTCTGACGCTCCAAAACCGACAAACAGCAGCAACAGCAGTAAGCCGAATAATAACAGCGGCAGCGGCTTCAATAAGGAAGGAGAAAACTAAGCTATGGGAGTAGTACCGAAAAAAACTAAAACGGAGCAGCGTATATTTAGACACATAAACCTTACCAAAATAGTTGGCTTTATAGTTACTCTTTTGGTAGCCTCGCAGTTATCGGGAATGTTGGTCAGCTCTAAGCTTGGCATTCCTTTTATCATATTCTGTGGCGCAGTGTTTATTATTATGAGCGGCAAAAGCCCCTCTGACCCCTGCAAATGCTTTGCAGAGGCTTGGCTTGAGTGGCTCAGCTATCTTATGACAAATAAAACGCTGCATAAGCACAAGGAAGGAGAACAAAATAATGAAAAAGAAGTCATCGACATTGAAAAGTAAAATCGAAACTTCCAAAGGCTTTGCGAGAGAAAAAAAGACCAAAAAGCTGAAAGATGATCCGTCAAGCATAATGTCACGTCTGTCATTTGAAAGCATACATAACGGAATAGTCGAGCTGAAAATAAAAGGCAAGCCGCTCAAAATGGGCGTGCTTGCGGTATCGGGAATGGATATATTTGACCTTAATGACTATGACCGCAACACTGTTTTCAATAATTTTGCGAAAGCAACATTATCCATAGGCACAGGTCACAAGTATGTTTTCACATCAAAAACGCCATATCTTGCTAACCAAAAAGCTTTTATAAAATACAAAAGTCAGCAAAGCATAAACAGATATTCCGAATATCTGCTCAACGAACAGTACGAGCTGTTTGACAGCTTTGAGAGCAGCCATTTTGACAGAATGGCGTATCTTTTCATATACTCCGATGACGAGAAGAAAATCTATAACGGTGCACAACGTTTTATCAGCCATATGCGAGATATAGACGTATCGTGGTGTTCCGATGATGAAATAATCGTCACGCTTAACAAGCTTATCTGTCTGAATACAGAAAATCAGCAGCTATCTGAAAAAGGCAGCCTGAATGAGATCATTTTACCTGAGAAGATAACTTTTCGACCTAATTACTACAAAGTAAATGATGTATACGCACAGACGATAGTTGTTTATGATTATGCAGCGGAAATCGATGACCTCAAGCTGGCTCAAATGGTAATACAATCTGATGATACCATAGTATGGGATATAAGCATATCTGAAAAGGATAAAGTCATAGATGAGATAAGTGCATCCCTGCGTGAGTTAGAGTCACGAGGAGGAATTATTCAAGACGCTGCCGATAAGATAGATACAAATACCGAGTATCAAAAGCTTGAGATCATTTATCAGAACATAAAAAACGGCAATGAGCAGATATATTATGTTACGCTCAGATACATTCTGAAAGACACCTCACTTAGCTCTTTGAGCAAGCGTTCAAAAGAGCTTATCCACGAACTGCAGCTCAGCGGTCTGTCTGCGTATATACCGACAAATACCACACAGCATGAGTTTCTTTCTGTTATCGATGATAAAAGCAACACTATTCAGACACCGTTTCCTGTTTTTGATACACTGTCAAGGCAGTTTCCTTTCTATTATCAGTCACATATCGATGATACAGGACTTTTCTTTGGATTCACGGAAACAGGCGGTTTGAATATTCTAAACACGTTTAAAAGGACAAAGAACCGTAACTCATTCGATTTGCTTGCGTTCGGTCTGAAGGGCGGCGGAAAATCAGTTACTTTCAAATCAAGGCTTGAGGATCAGCTGCTTTTGGGCAATAAGGTAATGGTACTCGATATCGAAAGTGAATATCAGCCTATGGCTAAAGTTTACGGCGGTCAGACAATAAAAATCAACAACAGCTCAAAAATAAATCCCCTTCAAATATGCAAGGTGGTCGATGCAAGAGTTGATGATGAGATCTCACCTGAGGACGAGGCAAGAGAGAATTTTGCCACAGAGATGTCACGAATACGCACATTTATGTCTATGTATATACCTGAAATAGATATATATACTATGGAAATCTTCATGGATCTTGTGACAGAATGTCTATCCGACAAGGGCATTTTCCCCGAAACAGATATAACACTTTTAGAGCCTGATAAGTTTCCCTGCTTTACCGATGTGAACAACAAAGTCACTGAAAAGCTGTCACAAACGGATTCACTGCCTAAAAGAAAATATGACGCATACTGCAATATACAAGTATACATAAAGCAGCTTTGCGGCAAGGGTGCATACGCCGGTATGTTTGACGGGGCAACGAACATTGATGTAAAAAGCAACGATCTTATCATCTTCGATGTTAAGAGCATCAGTGAAATGGCTGACAATGTTTATAACGCACAGTTGTTCAACATACTCACTATAATGTGGGCTACCATATGCAAAAACATAGGATATAATCACAACGTTATCAATCCATGGGATATGCGAAACGTTGTGTGCCTTATCGATGAAGCACACCGTTTCATTTCCGTAAAATACCCTCAGGTAACGGAGTTTATAGAAAAGCTATGTCGCCGTACACGAAAATATTTTGCAGGGCTATGGTTCGCAACGCAGTCGATACTTGACTTTATCCCAGACGGAAATCTTGCGGCCGCCGGCTCGATCAAGGTTATTTTCTCACTTGTCCAGTACAAAATGATACTCAAACAATCGCCGGAAAGCATTGAAATTCTTCATCAAGCCTTTCCACGTTTTTCATATGCAGAGCTCAGAGAAAGCACAGCATTTGAACCGGGACAAATGCTTTTATCGTTGGACTCAGACAGAGATAAGCTCCATTGCAGAAGAATAGTCGGAGCAAGGCAGCTATTGTATATGGGCAATGCTCAGGACAGGATCGAGATCATACACAACTGCTTTTCGCTCTATTACAACGAGCACACTAAGCAGGAATATGGTCTTATGCTGAGAAAAATGGACGCTGATTATTTCAGAAAATGCTTTCTTGCAGAAACATATTCTTACCTAAAAATCGAACAGCACATAAGCCAATATATCGACACTGTGATCATTCAAATGGTTGATAATCTTATAAAAGAACTTCTTCAGGCAGCTGGAACGGAGGCGACAAAATGAAAGTAGTAAGTCCAAAAGCGAGCAGTAAGATATATAAGATATTCACTATTGTTACTGCTGTTCTGGCTGTTTTGTTTCTCACATCCAACAGTTGGATAGCCTCACTTACATACAAAAGCAAAAGCAACGGCTATAACAAAACAATGTCACTTAACGGCTATAATATCAAGGTGACAGACGCAGCGTATTACGACAATGTATGCGAATTTGTCATAAAGTGCCGCCTTTCAGGGTCTGACACTGGAGCTACATATCCTGAGGTTACGGCTGTAAATTTTGACGACGACCTTACAGATCATAAGTTCACAGCAGGCAATAAGTATGACGATTATTCAAGAAAGATCACAGTAAAAAATCCGCCGTCGAATTTCAAAATAATGCGTGTGGTTATTAAAACTTCTATGCCTGACACAAAATATGATGACGCATATGACGAGTTTGGTGAGAAGATACCGGCGCACACCGAAAAAGGGAAAACTATCACACTTAGAGTAACTATAGACAGAAAAGATATGCAGACCCACGCCGTGAAAATAGTTCCGGGGTACTCTGAGGAAAGCTCAAATGCGAACACAACAAGCAGTTTATACAACTCTGAAACATCTAAAATCACGAGCCAACAAGCTGTAGCAGTGACAACACAAGCTACAGCACCAACCACACATGATCTGAGTGAAAAGGCTGCCGAAGCATCTCAAACGAGCAGGACTACCACGGAGAAACGACAGCCTGCAACAGCAGAAATGAACACGCAGCCTGCCGAAACAAGGGATTGCAATGAGCCTGCATATGCGCCGCCGCAGACCACCGGCACGACACATAAAGAGCCTGCATATGCACCACCGCAAACCACAGCAGCAACACATAATGAGCCTGCACAAGCTGAAACCACCACAACACAGGCAAGGGTATATTCCATAAAACTCACAACAGAATTTGAGTACAATGACGTTCAGATCAAGATAGGCGAGCACACTCAGCTTCGTGCAGAAGTCAAGCCCGATAACGCCGTAAATAAAAACGTAAAATGGGAAAGCAACCGTCCAGACATAGCAACAGTCGACAGTAATGGAAGGGTCACAGCAGTTGCAAAAGGCAAAGCTATCATATCCGCAGTAACAGAAGATAAGGGCTTGCAGGCAAGCTGTATGGTGACCGTCAAAGAATAGAAAAGAGGTAATAAAAATGCTATTTAACAACTCGTCAAATAAAATAAGAATCATAGGATTCTTGGTTTCAGAAGTAAAAATCATCAATGCCTATGCAATAGAATTTCTTATAGCCGTACCGAGAAAAGTCAAAAAAGGAGAGCAAGGATTTAATGATGTTTTCACTGTATATGCCAACGAGGCAAGCACGATCTCCTTTGCAAAAAATCATTTGCACAAAGGCTGTGTAGTAGTTGTAAAGGGAGAATTGAGAACCTTTACAGACAAATCAGTGAAGATATGCAGCAGTGATATAACCATTTCGTCACAGAACAAGTGAGGTGAAAACGTTGGAGAATATTCTTTTTGAATACCCGGTACGAGAAGAAAACGGTTCATTAGATGAAGAATTTCAGGTGTTAAAAAAGCAGCTAACAAAGCTTAAATATGCCGTGATGATATCATCTTTTTGTGCATTGACAATGTATTTTTTATCTGCATTTTTTGCAAAAGCAGAACTGATTTTTTATTTTCTGACAGCACTTTTTGTGTGTATCGCAATGATAACAGGCAAAATTTTTGTGCGGTATCCTAAGCATCTTTTGCACATAAAAGCTACAGAAAATGAACTGCAGCTTGCTTACTATAAAGACAAAAAAAGCACACACACCTTTACATATAGTGAAATAGAAGAAATACATTTTGCAGATAAAAGTTATACGGCTGTCTGTATTAAACGTGAGGGCAGAAAGCCGATATTGTTCGAGCTGAATAAGGATACACCTGAGCAGGGCTTTTTCCTTTTTACTATTCAGAAAATACTGCCTGCTGTTTGCAAAACAAACAGCAAAGAGATAGTAAAAAAATATGGTGATGAAGATGATTATTACAACAGAATTTACGAGGGGAATAATTAAAAATGGATATAAAAATAAGAAATATCTCTCCACAGGTCATAAGCGAGATAGACAAAATAGCCAAACAAGAGGGTGTTTCGCAAAACACCCTTTATAATAAAATCATTTCTGACTATGTCAAATGCAATGACGATTTTGTTATAAACATACTTCCTGCTATCGTTCGCTCGCTTGTAACCAGCGAGCTTGAACGCTTATCTGAGGGAGCAAAAACAACGATAAATAATGTGTATATTGCAGCACAAAAAATGATGAAAACAACAGAAAAAATTGATAATCTGCTTACAGAAACGCTTAAAAATTCAACAGAAAACTCAATTACAAATGATGAAATTTTGAGAATACTCGAAATTTCAGACAAAGATAATTCATAAATAGGGCGGTTTTGTTTACACAATAGAAATATATACAGATTATTGCAGCGATAAAAGTATATACTTTGGATATATTTTTACATAATAAGGGATATTTAATATATCCAAAAGATATATCGACCAAAAAAGCGGATATAAAAAGGATATATAATTGAAATGTCTACCAAAAAACGTATATCAAAAAGATATACTTATAAGTTGCATGGGGGTCATGGCAGCACACTTTAAACCTCGGTTCTACCGAGGTTTCCAGCAGGCACGATATCGTGCCTTTATGCTCTTGACCCACACCTCTAACTTAGATATCACAAAATAAAATCAAACTACACGGAAAGGTTGGATGAAAAAATGAAAAGCAAACCTATCAATAAGCTGCTGTCTTTTTCAGAACTACATTATCAAAGGTTTTTAAAGATAATGGAGCTGAACGGAATTAAAACATACAGCAATTGTCTTGCGTTTCTTATAGACAGTGCCTACAATAACATCAAACAAACACCAAACGATGAATGTTTGAAAAACATTCAAGATAACATTGAGAAGCTGCTGACGATTGCAAAAGAAAATAACAGCATGATATATCAGGAACGTGACGGAATTAATACGCTTCTGCACTTCTACGAAGTGCAGGAATTCCACTCAGCCGACAAGCGTCTGAGTGACAGCGAACCGCATGACGTCATGTCACGATCAAATGACAACTACAAGAGCATCGTACATCAGCGCTCAGTTGATAAGGGTGCAGACTCCCTGCAAGACGAACAGAGTGACTAATAATGACACCAGGAATATTTCACAAATGCAAATTCGTATACAAGTGGCGAATAAGCGGTGACGGTGGCAACAAGATATTCGATTTTCTGGACTATATGCTCCGCCCTGAAGCTTTTGAGCCGAACAAACACGCCAACGAAATGGAGTATGTATATTCAGAATTTGTACCAAACGAGAAAAGTCAGGCTCAAAACATAAAAGCTGAACGCTCATTAGGTGCTTTCACAAGCACACAAGATAGTCTGACTCCTGCCGATATAGACAAGATACGTCAGCTTGAAGCTGTCAGCCGCTCTGAGGGCTGTCCGAAATATGCAGGAGTTATCTCATTTGATAACGCATATCTGCGGCAGAATAATTTTATAGTCGGCAATCAGCTCAACCGCCAGGCACTTATTGAAGCCGCACGAAAAGGCATTAACAAAATGATAGACAAATCAGAAAAGTTGGATGCAAGTAACTGCTACTGGGTCGGCAGCATTCACGTCAATACAGGTAATGTACATATCCATTATCAGCTTCTTGAATATCACCGACTTGAAGATAGACGCATTACATACAAAAACAAAGGTCAAGACGATATCGAGCAGAAAGCTTTCAACGCTTTGAAAACTGAAATGACGCACTTCATTGACAAAAGTGCCGCCGCTGCTAACCTTACTGAATTTCAAAGAAACGTGCTTGCACCTCATATCAAGTCCGAGTTTGCAAGCAGTATTCAAAAAATAAACGCACTTATCGACAAGCTTCCTGATGACCTAAAAAACAGCGGCAAGCAGTGGTGGTATGCAAAACAAAATGATGTGACAAAAAACGAGATTGACAGTTGTATCAGATCTGTCATATCAGAAAATCAAACTTTGCAAATAATGTTTGACACATATCTTCATAAGCTCGACAGCACACAAGCAATGTTCCGAAACAGATACGGACAAAATTCAAGGTGGGCTGAGTATAAAGAACATCAGCTTCACGATCCGTCAGGTTTTTACTCCAGAGTAGGAAACTCATTTCTTTCTATCTGCCGTGAATACTACAACACAAAGAATGTCAATTTTGAACCACCTGAGGATCTGCAATCCCATATAGATCTTGATAATACTTCTTACTTTCCCAAAACGAAAACGTATCTGTCTGAAAAAGAAAGCGAAGGCTTTTCTGAGAAAAATGAGCCTGACTACAACAACAGTATTTCCTCGCAGAAATCAAAAGTGTATCTGTCTGAAAATAAAAAAGATGATTTAGAGGATGCTATGCCTTATGACTCTTTAGAAGATATCCCTGATGATTTGGAAATGTACCTATCTTCAAGAAATTATGATGAGTTGTATGAACCAAATGCTCCTGACTACAGCAACAGTATTTCCTCGCAGAAATCAAAAGCGTATCTGTCTGAAAATGATAAAAGCGATCAGGCAGTGGAACGTCTACGCATAGATTGGAGCAAGAACTATAAGCTTGCCCTCGACTATATGTACGGAAATGAACAGAACAAATCAGCAGTCATAAAGAAAGACCCCGAAAAAGCTTTTGAAATACTATCAATAGAAAGCAAAAGCGGAAATATTCTCGCAACATATGACATAGGCAAGCTTTATGACAGCCAAATGCTAAAATCCAATGACGGCGATGCATTAAGTCAGCAATATTACAGCAAAGCCTTTGAAGATTTTCACAAGCTGCTGTCCATAGTAAGCATGAGTGATGACAAACGTGATAATTGGACAAAATCCTATCTCAACTATCGTATAGGTAAAATGTACGAATATGGGCTTGGCGTTACTCAAGACTATAACTCAGCCATAGAGCATTATAAGCTGTCTGAAAATAAATATGCTTATTTTGCTCTCGGAAACATATACAAATACGGCTCTGGTGTTGAAACAGACTATGCCAAAGCATTTGACTATTATATGCGCTCACTAAGCAGCAAAGGCGGAATGCCCTTCGCAAGTTATGCCGTAGGACAAGCTTATGAACTGGGTCAAGGAGTAGAAAAAGACCTAACGAGTGCGCATAATTTTTACGCTGAAGCTTTAACAGGTTTAGAGAAAGTATTCACTAAAAACCATGACGATAATATCAGCTACAAGATAGGTATGATGTATCTGAATGGCAAAGGAACGGATATAGACCTTGAATGTGCTGAAAAATATCTGCTGCTCTCGGCGGACTCCAATAACTATAAAGCACAATATATGCTCGGTAAGCTCTATCAGAGCGACAGCAAAAAAAATCTTCAAAAGGCTGAAAAAGTTCTGATAAAGGGTGCTGAAAACACACAGGATAAAGCAGGATTGTGTGAATATAGTCTTGGCAAGCTGTATCTTTCACAAGAGAGATATGACAAGGCGGCATCATACTTGGAACGTTCCGCAGCAAAGGATAATTACTATGCAGCATACACTCTCGGAAAACTCTATCAGGAGCAATTCAATGACAATGCTCTGGCAGAAAAGCACCTCATACACGCTGCTGAGCATAAAGATGATGTTATGGGATTAGCAGCGTACCGCCTTGGTAAATTGTATCTTTCATTTCAGGACAAAAGAAAAGCATTGCAGTATTTCATCAAAGCCGCAGACAAGGATAATGTTTACGGAATGTATGCTGCAGGAAAAATTCTTCTTGATAGCAGAAAATCAACAGAAGTTTCAAAAGGAATACGCTACCTTTCATCAGCCGCCGATAAGGACTTTGAGCCTGCGATATACACTCTGGGCAAATATTATAGCTCATTCAATAATACAAAAGCTAAAGAATACCTTAAGCGTTCTGCGTTTGAATACAACGATCCAAATGCACAGTATATTCTTGGGAAAGTGTATCTGTCTGAAAATAAAAACGAAATGGCTGAAAAGTGCTTCCGTCAGTGCGCTTTAAACGGCAACAACAGTGGACAGCTCGCTTATGGTTTAATGCTGCTTCGTGACGGTCAAAAGAAAGCAGCATATCAATGGCTGAGAAAGTCAGCACGCTCAGGCAATGACATTGCTAAAAAGATAATAAGCGGTAAAAAAGCGGATATACCATTTGAATTCAGACTAGCAGGCTGTATGCAGGCGCAGAGGACACTTCTTCATAAATCATCAAGTATGCTGCGCAACGCCCTTAAATCTGAGGAAGCAAAAACCGCACGTCTTATGAGAGAATTTGAGATCGAGCAGGAAATGGCGAAAGCAAAAGAACAATATCATAGCATATAAAGGGGAACTAATATGGATCTTGAAAAACTTAAGCGCATAAAAAATCTTATCATCGCAAAAATTCTTTTTGTATTTGGCTGGATATATGATCTTGCTATGCGTATTTTAAATGCGGTGAATAAAACACCTATTGAAAAAGACAAAGACCGCCGAAATGTCAGAATAAAACAATTTGCAATAGCTACATCGATACTATATGTGATCTTTAACAGCATTTTTATTTACATCTTTAAAAGTATGCGCAGGGTAAGCCTTAACGAACGCTCTGGTGAATACACAAGCACTCACTTTATGCCGTGGAACATCATTGTTCCGTCAGGATTTATGATGTTCATTTTTGAAATTATCCTGGCAATGGTAGTAGGCTTGTGTATAACAGTAAAGCTCCATACTCTGTGGCGTATGAAGAATGACAGCAAGGACATCAAGGGTGATAATAAATTCATGGAAGATAATGAGCTTCTTGAACACTTTCAGGCAGTCCCTATGGATAATATAAAGTCAGCGGAACAAGCAGGTATGCTCATTGGTGAAAGCAATGGTATGTACTATGTTGAAACTGGTACATACAACACAATGATAGTAGGCGCTCCTCGTTCAGGTAAAGGCGAATGCTATGTGCTGCCAAGTATGCGGCTTATGGCTAACTCAAAAAATAAGCCCTCGCTTATCATAAACGATATGAAAGGCGAGTTGCTTGAACTGACATATGAAGATTTTGCAAATAACGGATATAAGATAGTCACTCTTAATCTTATCGATACGGACCGATCTGATTGTTGGAATCCTCTACAACTTATCATTGACGAATATCTCGCTGCAAAACGGAGCGGAAGCAACGATCTTTCACAAACTTCTAAGCTTGTCAGCTCGTTTGCCCACTGTCTTACAGACGATGTACAAAGTGAAGCAATATGGACAGACTCTGCAAGGTCACTTTTAAGCGCCCTGATATACTATTTTCTTGATAAAGGCTATGAAAAAGGTGATATGTCAAACGTTAATATGTACAGCATAACAACATTCTTTACTGAATTTGGCGTATACAATACGGTGATCGAGGACGAAAGCGGCAACAAGAAAGAAGTCAACGCACTTGATGAGCTTTTCAACGCACTGCCTGTGGGCTGTCTTGCAAGAACATCTTACTCTACGTCAAAGTTTTCTCAAGGCGAAACACGTTCATCGATATATACTGTACTTTCGGGTGACCTTGAGATATTTATGACAGATATGGGTGTGCAAAAACTCACATCGAAAAGTGAGATAAAGTTCAATGATCTTATAGATATCGACAGACCCTGCATTATATATATGCTCGTTCCATATGAGGAAAAATCACGATACGTTATCGCCTCGATGTTCGCAGATCAGTCATTTTTGTATCTCGCAAAACAGGCAAGAAAGTTTCCGGACGGAAAGCTGCCAAGGAAAATAGAGTATATGTATGACGAGTTCGGACAAATGACTAAGCTGCCTGACCTCAGCAGTAAAATGAATGCCTCACCCGGTGCTAACATTCTTTTCAATCTATTTCTTCAGGACTACGGACAGCTTAAGAAATATGAAAAAGAAGAAGATGGCATCAAAGGCGGCTGTAACATTCAGATATACATATTATCTCTTAATGGCAATACAAACAAAGCGTTTTCTGAAATGATAGGCAATGAAACAGTAAACTATTTGACATTCAGCGGCAGCCTGTACGGATTTTTAGATCACCAAGGTGAACGAGTTGACAGCAAGGCGCTGCTCGATACAACACAGCTCTCAAAGCTGCCGTTCGGCACTGCTATTGTCAAAAAAATGCGATGTGAACCAATAAAGACCAATATTACGCCATATCATCTGCTACCTAACAAAATGCCACGCATACCTATAGACGAGCTGCCGATAAAATCTCGCAACATTGACCTTTCCGCAGCAATGTATCCATATGACGAGCTTTGGGACAGTCTGGGCGTAATAGGTTATCAATACAGATTAGACAGCCTCAAAAAGACTGCTGAACGTGCTATGAATGACTACTATATGCAGCTAGGCAAGATAGACCAAATAAAGTCAGACGGCAGCACTGTGTCCGAAAGTATGTATAAGGCTGCACTTGAACTTGAGAAAAATGCCGGTGCGGCTCAACGGCAAGTCATAGAATATCAGCAACAGGTACAAAAGCTCAATGAGTTTCGTGCAAACGAGGCACGAAAGATCTTTGCAGAGGCATATGGAACAAGCGGCTCAGACGAAGAAGATGATTACACCGATCAGGACGAGCTCTATTTCCCAGGAGAATACCCGGACGATGGTCCGTATGTCGATATCACCGCCCTGCTATATAAGATCAACGGACTTGTAGGCAGCGAGCTTGGAGGATTTCTTTCAGATCAGAACTATGCCGCTGCAAGGGGCTACATAAAGAAAATACAGAAACGTCCTGATATACGCAGCAATTTTGTTGCCGATGAATGGGCGGCACTGGAACAATACATTAACAATGAGGAATTGAAAAATGCGAATACCTAACAGCTTTGTTACACGTTTTACACAGGCATCAGACTTGAAACTTGCCTGTGTATTCTATAGTCTTATCCACAAGAATACAAAAAGAAATCTGCTTGGCTATGAGATCACAGTCAAGCAGACAACTCTTGTGTCACTATGCGGCTTTTCGGTATCCACTGTTAAGCGTGCGGCAAGCTCACTGCTCAAGAGTGGATTTATCAAGTCCCAGAAGCGCCAAACAAATGCTCCTGGAAAGCTTGGCACATATACATACACTATTGAAGCCGTATCTACAGCTTCTAAATATTTCACCATGGATAAAAAGCTTATGAGCAGATTGAATGGAAATGAATTCAGAGTTTATGCAATGTGCTGTAAGCTGGCTGACAGCTCGCACAAGAGTTTTTTCCAAAGCTATAATGATCTATCTAAGCTTCTTGGCATGAGCCGTCAGGACGTTCTCAGGGCTATAGAAAAGCTTGTAAAAGGCAAATTCATTCGTAAGAAGAAAATCAGAACTCGTGTAGGTGATTATACAGACAACACATATACTGTCTGCATATATGTTCCTCACAGCAGAATAAAAAAAGCCCCCCGCCGCTCAAGCAGGAGGCAGAGCATTCATTGCTTTACAATGAACACACCCATTAAAAACACAAGTTCATTGTATAACAAAAGTTCGGCTTTGTCAATAGGTTTTAAGAAAAAAATGCGGCTTTTAGAGATTTTTTTCTTAAAAAGGGGTAGTGGGTAAAATGAACTGTCTATAACTGACCCATTCTTGATTATCTGTCTGAAATCAAATAATTGATTTTGGTTTATATACTTAGTTATTATCAAAGTTATTGATGAGTATTTGTTTTTTATGTGAAATTCGCTTTTTTCTTTCAGACAGATATCAATTCAAGCTGTCAAAATGCCTGTTTTTGTAATATAATTAATTTATTATATCAAAAAAGGGGATCATTATGACAACTATTGAAGAATTAATCAGCGAAAAGGAAGAGCTTGAAAGGCTTGTGGTAAAGCTTGCTGCGGAAAATCAGCAGCTCAAGGACGAGATTTCTGAGAAAAAGGCAAATGATATTCTATTTGCAGATCTGATCGAGCAATGGCTCAAAAGCCGAAAGATGGCGGTAAAAATCAACACCTATGAGGCATATCGTTCACAAGTGTATGTGCACATCGTGCCATACTTTCGCAGCAAAGGCACAATGCTTTCAGAGATCACGCCCGGTGTGCTTGAGGAATATTATCTAGTCAAATACAACGCCGGTCTATCGGGCTTAACGATACGCAAACATCACTCGAACATCAAAATGGCACTTAGATATGCGGTCAAGAACAGTTTGATAGACCACAATGCAGCCTTGCTTGCGGAACTTCCCTGCACTGACCGTTACTGTGGAAATTTCATAAGCACAGATCAATTTGAGATAATTCTTAACAAGGTCAAAAATACTGACCTCTACACGCCTGTGTTTCTAGCAGGAACTATGGGACTCAGACGCAGCGAGGTTCTGGGACTGCGTTGGTCAGACATAAACTTTGAAACGCAGACTATGTGCATACAGCATACTGTAGTCAAATGCATTAAAGATCACAAGATAACTTTGGTGTTTTCAGACGTTCCAAAAACCAGAGCAAGCCGCAGAACCTTGCCTCTCCCCTCAGGCGTGCTCAAATACCTCAAGGAACTTAGGCGCAGGCAGCGCGATAATTACACGGCTCATCGTGACAAGTATTCACGAGAATATCTTAAATACATATGCGTTGACGATATGGGGCTGATCGTCAAGCCCGACGATCTGTCTGTTGGTTTCGGCAGGATAATGGCAGAAATGAATTTCCGCTGCCGTTTCCACGATCTTCGTCATACCTGTGCGTCACTGTTGGTTCAGCACGGCATTGAGCTAAAGTCCGTGTCGGTCTGGCTCGGTCACAGCAGCATAGCTGTCACCAGCGATATATACACGCACCTTACATATCGTGAAAAGCTGAAAGTCGCTGAAACGATCGACGAGTATATGAAAGATGTCAATGTGTCACCGTGACACATTAGATAAGCGACTTAGTTTTTAATACGTGTTGACAAAATACGTGCAATGTGATATAATATATATGGTGGTGATAGAATGACGTTCAAAGAAATGGATAGGCTACTTAAAGAAGCTGGATGGTATTATGACGGTGCAAGAGGTTCTCACTTCAAATATAAACATAAGAGTAAAAATGGAATCGTCATTGTTCCCAACCACAAAGGAGATATTCCAAAAGGAACGGCAAACGCAATTTTAAAACAGGCAGGGCTTAAATAAGCCCTTGCCTTGTTATCGATGAAAGGTGGTATAAATATGTTATCAATGTATCCGGCTTGTTTTTACAAAGAAAAAGAAGGTGGCTATTCTGTCATATTTCCTGTTCTCGGAATTGCCACTTGCGGCGATGACATCAATCAAGCTATGAGTATGGCAGTTGATTGCCTTGCCGGTTATTTGTGTGAGTTAAAACTCAGCAAAGAAGAAGTTCCTGCTGCACCTGATATGGATAAGATCGACATCGATGCAGAATATAACGATTATGAAAGTGCTTTTGTAAATATGGTGACCGTCGATGTTGATGAGTATGCGAAAAAGCACTTTGAAAAGTCTGTCAAGAAAACTTTGACCATTCCCTCCTGGTTAAATGAACTTGCTGTTGCCAACGGCATAAATTTTTCACAAGTTCTTCAGACTGCTCTTAAGGATAAGCTCAATGTGAATTAATAAATAAGAACGCTTATAAATATAATTCTATGCCGAAAGGATCACTATGACAAATTTTAATGATTTTCTTGATGAACAGTTAAAAGATCCTAAGCTCAAAGCGGAATATGACGCACTTGAACCTGAGTTCACAATAATTCAAACACTGATAGACGCTCGTAAAAAGAGCGGCATAACACAAAGTGAGCTTTCAAAGCTTACTGGAATTGCACAAGGCGATATAAGCAACATTGAAACAGGGAATGCCAATCCTTCAATAAAAACGCTTCAAAGACTTGCCGCTGCTTTAGGCAAAAAACTTAAAATAGAATTTGTATAAAAGAGCCCCTAGTGTGTCACGGTGACACACTAGGGGCTTCTTGCATTTATATATAAAAGATATATTCCCCGCCATTAATTTCCGCAAAAGTATTGACAAATTGACAAAATGGTGGTATAATTAATATACAGAGGAAATTTAGAGGGCATAAAAAATCGCACCCTCTAAGGCTTATAAAC
>OJKJ01000438.1_pt1 | contig 23406 bp, 23 predicted proteins | sample 1596491 | NCBI WGS metagenome assembly OJKJ01 (sample SAMEA4350160, study PRJEB24818) | metagenome | biome: human; feature: gut; material: faeces | place: Denmark | collected 2013-09 | reverse complement strand
AGACAGGAGAAAGACAATGGCAGAACTGATTAAAAAACCGTTATTTAATCCCCAGGGCGACACGGAGGTGAACCTGCGCCGGATGATCGGGGGAAATACCAATCTGGCTGAAATACGCGGTCTACCTGGCCTTTCTTGTGGTCATGCTGTTCTGGATATTGGTGCTGCCCGGCTTCAGTCTGATCCAGAGACATACGAAAATCGGCAGGCGAATCGCCGCCTTCGGACCTTTTGAGGACCTAAAGCGGCAGATTCTGGAGGACTGGAAGCACCCCATCTACTCCTCCTTCACCCAGTTTGTGGGACGCCGCTGTCTGATGCTCAATGAGCAAGCCGGACGCCGCCGCACCGTGGTTTGGTATTTCTATCCACTGACCGAGGTGGCCCAGGTGAGCCTGGAACCGGATCCGGCGGATTACGGGAACTGCTTTGTGCTCACGCTGACGATGAAGGACAAAAAGCAGTTTCGCCTCTTTCTCTACACGACCGAGCCGGAAGCCCGCAGCACTGAGGCAGCCCTGCGGCTTCACGCCGGCACGCCGGAAAATACCATGTAAACTGAATAATCCCGCCAAAGCGGTCCATAATATCCTTAAATTTCCAAACAGCGGGCAACGAAACGGCTGTATGACGCAATCGCCTGCAGCCGTGACCGCGGCCCGCTGTATTTTATGGATCAAATGAAGCGTCCCGATGCCAGCGGACGCAAACGGAGGATTATTATGAGAATACCGCAACACATCGGCATCATTCCCGACGGCAACCGCCGCTGGGCGGTTCAGAACGGCATGGAGAAGCAGGACGGCTACCGGCACGGCATCTCCCCCGGGCTCTCCCTCTACCGCACCTGCCGGGATCTGGGAATCCGTGAGATGTCCTTCTACGGCTTTACCGTGGACAACACCAAACGGGCCAGAACCCAGAGGCACGCCTTCACCGCGGCCTGCGTGGACGCCGTGGAGGCCATCTCCCGGGAGGACGCCAGCCTGCTGGTGCTGGGAAACACCGAGTCCCCCATGTTCCCGCCCGAGCTCCTGCCCTACACCCGGCGCCACGACTTCGGCTCCGGAGGCATGAAAATCAATTTTCTGGTCAATTACAGCTGGGAGTGGGATCTGGGATTTCAGAAAGGCGCCGTAGGTCCCTGCCTCAAAACGGAGGACGTCTCCCGCATCGACCTGATCATCCGCTGGGGCGGACGCCGCCGCCTCTCCGGCTTTCTGCCGGTCCAGTCCGTGTACGCGGATTTCTACGTGGTGGACGATTACTGGCCGGACTTCACCCCCGACCACATCACCCAGGCCCTGGAGTGGTACTCCGGGCAGGACGTGACGCTGGGGGGATGAGGCCGGGATAGCGGACCCCAGATTGTTGCCCGCATCTGATATAGACAATTCAGTTTTGTATAGGCAAACGTCTCCGTTTCCAAAATCAAGCTCCATCAATATTTTTTATAATCCTAATGCCCTGCAAAACTCACGAAACAACAACGGGTACATGGGGTTCCAGGAAGGATACTATCCCCCTATACTTCATGGCTGACAGCAGAAATCCAGGAACAGTTAGGAGCTGTAAAAATACGGTCTCCAACCGCAAATTCACAGCTCCTTCTTTTTTAATTACCCTCTGAAATTCTTAGCATTTCCAGCCATCTGGCAGATACTTTTCCGTATTATGTAGCATTCTTTCAAATAGCTCTCTTCCCTCATCAATGGTGAGATTCACCTGAGGATCATTCATAAAGGTAGTAAACGCCAGCTCCTTGTCACAGGTAAGCGCTGCCTTCACTGTGTTTTCTTGATTGCATACATGGCGTTCTATTAAGGCAAGCACGTTTCCGGGCAGATGCCCTGCGCATACTGGACTAATTTCATCTCTCTGAAACAGAGCGTTTGTTTCTACCACTACATCTGCGGGAAGATCCGGCATTTGTCCCCGATTCGGAATATTGACATTGCTGACCATATCCCCTAAGCCCAACAGCGCCTTCATCAACAGATGCCCCTCCTCTCCAGATGGTGAAAGTTCAATGGCCTCCCCTCCACTAACCAGGCGACGGCTTCTCTCCAAGCGTTCTTGAAGATCCTTCTCTCTCCAGTCAACGGATGTCAGACTAAATTTCCAATATTTCACTGTCTCTGGGTCTTTCAAATACCATGGCGGCATAAACTCAGCTAAATGGCGGTCCCCTGCTGCTGCAATGATTCCATACCGTTTTGTCAAGTCAATTTTTACCCTCTGACAGCTTTCAAAATGACTATTCATCCAGTTTTCGCTTGGATTTTCTATAAATCCCTCCTCTGCATATTTTTCACAGAATTCTTTCCATATTGGCATCAAATCTAACCCTTTATAAGATGCTTTATCAATCCAGGTAAAATGGTTGATGCCTAGTACATTCGTTCTGATCTCTTCTCTGCGAACTCCCTGAATTCCTCGCAGGTCATTCAGCATAGCTGCCATAGTTTCCTGAACTCCAAACACCTCATGGCAGCAGCCAAATGCTTTAATTTTCGGGAATACCTGATACAGCGTACGGACACACACCGTCATCGGATTAGTATAATTAATAACCCATGCCTGCGGGCAGTACGCCGCTATCCCTCGCGCAAACTCAGCAAATATTGGAAGAGTACGCATAGCCCGAATTAACCCGCCAGGGCCTACTGTATCTCCTACCGACTGATAAATCCCGAATTTCTCTGGTTCGTGGACATCTGAGCGCATTTCCTGAAACGTCCCAGGCAGGATGGAAATTACTACGAAATCAGCCCCTGTCAGCGCTTCCTCCAAAGAGTCTGCAACCCGATAGCTCCACGTTGCCTTTGCATCTGGGTGAGCACTGATTTTATTTCCGATAATCTCATTAGCCTCTGCCGCTTGTCGGTTAATATCATACAGAACTACTGTTCCTTCCATCTGCCCGTCCATAGCAAGATCCTTCATAAATCCCCACGCCCAGCCGCGGGATCCGCCACCTAGATAGGCAACCTTCAAATCTGTTACTCGATTTTCCTTCACCTGAAACTGCATCATATTCCTCCTTTTAACCCTTTAATCCAGATGTGGAAATACCTTCCACAAGATACTTCTGGAAGCAGAAAAACAAAATCACTACCGGTAATACGGATAATGTAGCCATCGCATAAGATGCTCCCCAATCCGACTGGGCAGCAGGATCTGTAAACATCTTTAATGCAACAGACAGTGTATACTTCTTAATATCTGTCAGATAAATCATTGGCGAAAAGAAATCGCCCCATTTCCAGTACGCTGCAAAAATCATGGATGTAACCAAAGCCGGTTTAATCAAAGGAAGAACAATCCGTCCAAAAATACTATATTTACTGCAGCCATCGATAAATGCAGCTTCATCTAATGCCTGAGGAATATTCTGCATAAACTGATAAATCAAGAATATGAAAAACGGCATTCCGAAAAATCCTGGTACAATCAGCGGCAGCCACGTATTGATCCATCCAAATTTGTTAAACATAATATACTGCGGGATAATCAATACTTGTGATGGCATCATCATCGTTGCAACCATAATTGCAAACCAGACGGCTCTCCCCTTAAAACGTGTACGAGCAAAGCCATAAGCTACAACTGCGGAGGAGGCAACCTGACCTAAAACCGACAGGATTGTAATCATAAAACTGTTTACAAAAAAGGTTGCAAATGTCGTATTTCCGAATCCCTTCCACCCATTAAAAAAATTTTCCAACGTCCAGGAGGCTGGCAAAAGGCTGGTAGGGTTCTGAACAATATCCTGCTGCGTTTTAAACGATCCAAATATCATATATAAAAAAGGATAAATCATTAAGAAACCCAAAGAAACTGCGCATATATGGAATATCGCATGCTTCAGGCGTCTGGATGTCGTCATTCCCATTGTCTTTATACCCCTCCTTTATTCTCATAATGAACCCATTTGTTCTGAGATTTAAAGATAAACAAGGTCAAAATACCGACAATTACAATCAGCACCCACGCCATTGCAGAACCATATCCCATCTGGAAATTCGTAAAGGATTTCTCATATAAATACATCACATAAAGCATAGTGGAATCATTCGGCCCGCCTCGTGTAATAACAAATGTTTCCGTAAATGCCATGAATCCCTGGATCAGCTGATTGATAAGATTAAAAAAGATAACTGGGGTCAAGCAAGGGAACGTAATCTTCCAAAACTTCTGCCAGGGGCCTGCTCCATCTACTTCCGCTGCCTCGTAAAAATCAGCAGGAATATCCTTCAAACCAGCAAGAAATACCAGCATCGGCGATCCAAACTGCCATACAGATAAAACAATCAGGCTAAGCAACGCTGTACCCTTTGTCGCGATAAAAGACATTTCCGTGTCCATAAGTCCAACCGCCATCAGTACTTTATTAATGATTCCTCCATATCCCCAAAGCTGCCTCCATACGACCGCTACGGCGATGGAACCTCCAATAACACTTGGAAGGTAATAAATCGTCCGATAAACCGATGTCGCACGGCTGCCACGCTTAAACATCATTGCGACAATTAATGCGAACATAAGCCGCAGAGGCACATACAAGCCTACATACAGGAATGTGATTCCCAGGGATTTTAAAAATCTTGGGTCCTTAGTAAACATCCGGATATAGTTCAAAGACCCGATCCATTTCGCTTCATTTAGCCCAGAATAGGATGTAAAAGAAAGGTAAAGCGAATGAAGCAGCGGATAAAGTGTAAAAAACAGAAATCCAATAATGAATGGTGCAATAAACACATATCCGACGGTATTATCCCGGTTCATAAACCGGGATAATCGTTCTGTTTTCCAGGGACAAGCTGTTTTCTGTGAGTTTAATGTTTTCATACAAAGAGCCCCTTTTTTCATCCTTCTTCCGATGTCATTTCAAATTCTGTCATCGCCTGTTCGTAGAAGCTATCATATACCTCGTTCGGATCTCCCCCATTATCCACCGCATCCTTCATCGCGTTGCGGATCAGTGTCTCAATAGCTCCATAAGAAGCAGGTTCCGGCATTTCCAGTTCTCCTGCCTTGGCTGCCATTCGATCCACATAGTCGAATGTTTGAAGAACCGCCGAGTCCTCTTCCATGGTTTCCGCAAGAGCAGCCCGCACCTTCGATGAGATTGGTACTCCACGCTCCGCTTTCAGCTCCAAATTCATATCCACATTATTTGTCCACTCGTTAATGAAGAGAGCAGCTTCCTCCGGATGCTCCGAATTTGATGCCACGCACAGCAGCTGGGAAGGGCGCATAGGCTGTACTCTTTTTTCTGTATGGTTCGGCATGCTGATAATCGTCAAATGATGTCCGGCAGCTTCTGTCATAGCCTCCAGCTGGTTGGTCCAATGGCCGGTATCCATGATCGTTTCTCCTCGGATAATTGAACCATTTTCTACTCCATTAACACTGATTTCATCGCGAATTGCCAGCGGCGCAATATACCCTTTTTCTATCATATCCTTCATGGTTTCGAAATAATGGACAAAAACCTTTCTGCCTTCTTCTTTGTCAAAACCAAACGTATTGTTTCCATCCTGGCTAAACAAATTACAATCTGCTTCCAGCATTTCAAATGTCAGCTGATTGATATCAATGGCCGCTTCACTGTACTGATCCGCCCATTTGATACCGAGCTCATCCTTTTTCTCCATAATCTGAGAACACAACTCTGTATAGTCTGTCCACGTCCATTCATCGTCCGGGATTTCCAAGCCTGCCTGTTCCATCAATTCATCATTGATCACAGTAACCATACTGTTCGTTCCCACGCTGACTCCCAGCAGCTTGTCATTAATAATACCGCTTTTCCATAAAGAATCCTCGCAGTCCGACAGGTCAATGATCCCACTCTCCACATGGGGCATCAGATCGATAATCAGGCCGCCATTGTCATATTGAACTACCTTGGAGTAATCCATCTGTATAATATCTGGCAACTCCTTAGAAGCTGCCATAGCTGCAAGCTTTTGCCAGTATCCATCCCATGATGTAAACTCCAGGTTAATCGTAATGCCAGGATGCTGTGCCTCAAACACATCTATCGCTTTCTGTGTATATTCCTGTCTTGTCTGCGATCCCCAGCAGATCATACTTAATTCCACATTTTCTTCCTTCTGCTCTGTCTTACCCGCTTCTACAGCGCTTTTGGAATTGCCTCCCGAACAGCCTGCCAAGCTCAATACCATAGCCAGGATCGTTAAACCTGCTGCAATTTGTTTCTTCTGCATAACCATTTCCTTCCATACCTCCTAATTGTAATATCATTTCCAGTCACTTCATCGTTTGTAGGTACAGTATAGCATTTTGTAAGAAGGAGCTGTCAGGATAGATCTTCTTGTTTATCTGGACAAAATTAACTGTTTTCTGTTCTGGGCCATTTGCTTGGGGGAATTCCATATATTTTTTTAAACACGCGGGAAAAGTAATTTGAGTCCTCATACCCCACACGCCTTCCAATCTCCCCTACCGACAGGCTCGTGTATTCCAGCAGCTCACGTGCACGTTCCATACGAAGATTTTCTACAAATTGTGTAATTGTAGCTCCTGTTTTGTCCTTAAACCATTTGGAAAGATAAGTAGGCGTAATAAAAAAAAGATTCGCCAGGTCCTTTAGGGATAAATCCTCATCATAATGCTGTTGCAGATATGCAGCCACTTGAAAGGCCAATCCCCCGCTCTGTACTCGTTTTCTAATGCTTTTATTGATTCCCTCCGCCTGCAAAGTCAAACTCTGCGCAAGTACCGTGATAGATGAGAATTTTGCCAGCGCAAACACCCTAAGTTCATTTTTCAATGACTCTGTAATCGGAATTTCATAAGCCATCATTTTTTCCATCATTGCAAGACAGAGCGCTCGGTAAAGCTGAGGCAGCGTACTGCATAAGCTTGGCGAGGAGCAGCAGCTGTCCAGCTCTCTGTGCAATAATCTGGTAAACATACCTTCATCCGATGACTCCAATGCATGAACGATCCTGTCCTTATGAGATGGAAATTCTGCTGCCTCCGTCAAGCGGCCTTCCTCTCCAGAAAAACGTTTCGCATGAGTTTCGTCCAGACGCTTCAGAACTCTATGTAGCTCACTACCGTCCAGCGTCGTGCCTGCCGCCATTCCATAGCTGAGAGATCGAAAAAAGTTATCCGCTCTGTTTGCATCTCCTTGGCTAAAATTTTCTTCCGCCAGGAAAAAGCAGGCCGCAGGTGCATCCCTCAGCGTCGCACAGATCAATATTTGAGGATGCACTACCTTCTTCAGCTCGTTCTCTACGGCTGCAATACCGCCCCTAGCTTCCAACCCTAAAGCTTCTTCTGCCCGCCAAAAATACGCTCTTCCCGGAAGCGCCCGCAGCTGTTGCTCCATCTGCTGACTCTGAAGCAGATCATCCAAAAAAAGTGAATGTTTTCCCTCTTCTTCCTTACCGTAAAGCTTTCTTTCTTTTTCGATTTCAGCACATATTTCATCCAGAACCGTCTGTAACTCTTCCTGAACCACGGGCTTTTTTAAATAGCTGGCCACACCTAAGCGAATAGAGCGCTGTAGGTACGCAAAATCATCGTACCCGCTGATAATCACGAATTTTGTTCTTGTAGCTCCTAACTTTTTTGCCTCCTCTATCATTTCCAGTCCGCTTAGCCGCGGCATATTGATATCGACAAAAAAGATATCCGGAGACAATGCTCTATAAAGCTCTAATCCCTGAACTCCGTCATCCGCACTGCCTGCCAGCTCAAAGCTTTGTCCGCACTGTTCTAACCGCTTTTCCAACCCCTTTCGAATAAACTGTTCATCCTCCGCAATGCACACCCGATAAGTCATGGTTCTTATCCCCTTTCTTTTGGAATATCAATCATAATCCGAGTTCCAAAGCCTTGCCTGGTTTCAATTCGAAATTCTAGGCTGCAGCCATATTTTACAAATAGTCTTTCATAAATATTTCTCAAACCAATCCTTCTGCGCCTATCCCCATCTGTTGTTTGATTCCGCACCGGAGGAATTCCTTTTTGTACCGCCCATTTCATTTTCTCCAGCTCATCCACTGTCTGAGGCAGCATCCCTGCGCCGTTATCCATCACACATATGGAAATTCTGTCCCCTTCGTCCTGAGCGCAGACGGATACCAGACATTCTCCCCGTTTCTGGGCAAAGCCATGTTTAATAGAATTCTCCACCAAAGGTTGAAGGACAAACCGGGCGATCTTTACCTTCCGTATCGACTCATCGCAAACCAGCTCCGTATTCAAGCCTTGTATTTTATATTGTATGATCTCCAAATACTGTTTTGTATGGTCAAACTCCTGCTCCAGTGTTGATTCATTTTCCCCATTCAAGTTGTAACGGAACATCAATCCCAACATTTCGCAGACGCGCACAGCCTCATCCTTTTGACCGTTTAAAATCAGTCCATTGATGATATCCAATGTATTATATAGAAAATGTGGATTAATCTGCTGGCAAAGCATTTCAAACCGAATTGCACTGGACAGCTTACATACAGCCTCATTCCGTTTTAGCAGGATTTTAATTGAATATGTCATATCATTAATTCCGTCAATTAGCTCACCAATTTCATCCTGATAGCTGTTCGGAATATGGATATCAAAATCATTATCTCTGATTCTCTTAATTGCATTCGTACAAGCAACAATCGGTTTTGTCAGGTAGCAGGAAAACCCTAATGCGACGAAAAGAGCAAACAGTCCCAGGGCGCCAATCCCTACCAAAAGCCACAGAAACGATGTAGACAAATTTACTTTAGAACCGGAAAGCAGCGCGGTCGTAATCGTCCACCCAGTATTCTCATCCATCTGACTTGCTACAAAATATGATTTTCCATCAATGCTGCTTTGTATCGGCAGCTCTCCCCCTTGGTCCAGCACATGTTGATCTGAAGTGTATAGCACCTGCCCCTGGCTGTCATGTACCGTAATCAACCGTTCTGTAAATGTTTTTTCCGATGCAAAATGTAGTTTAGATGGTTCAATTCCATAAATCAAGCAACCTATGTACTTAAAATTTGCATAATCCAACACGGGATAATAAACAAAAATCCGGGGAGACTCCAGCTCCTGACGAAGAAACGGAGCTCTATTTCCATATTGAATAATCCTTTTCCCCGCCATCAGTTCCATACCAAAAGGCTGTGCAGCTACATCAAACCACTCTGTCAAAGGGAGCTCATACACAGATGATGGCAGACAGATTCCATTTTTCCCATAAATAACCATTGGAATCCCCTGATTCATCTGAGCGGCAGTCTGGAGAAAATACATACTTTCATAGTACCCATATCCAATTCCATTTTCTCCTCGCAGCAGTCCCTGCGCCCAGTTGCTGTATGCCACCGTATAGGCTGTGCGATCCAGCTCTTGGAACTGCTGGTCAAGCTTCTGAACCGACTGATTTGTAAACTCCATGGTGTACCGGGCATTGGTTCTCTGTATTTCTTTTACGTATATTTTCTGCATCAACATTACGCAAACCAGGCAGATCCCAACAAAAAACGTACCGGTCCCCAAAATCATCTTTCTTTTCAGTCCTAGTTTTCTTAACATAGATGCAAATTTTTTTAAATGAAGCCCTGTCATATCATTTTCCTCTCTCACCACAAATTTTTGCGGGTAAATGCATAAATTCTGCTATATATCCGGTTCTTTTCACATGATATACTAACCGCAGAATACATTGCCGCTGCTCACAGCAACGGTATATACAGGAGGTCTTTAATTTGAAAGAATGTAGTTTTTGTGGAACACCAATGGAAATAGGCATCGCTCATGGCGCTCAGTTTGCTCAAGATATCAAGAGCTCCTATCAAATTCACTGTCAAAAATTTGAAGGCTCCCCTACCGCCAAGCAGTTCTGTGCCGATATGTATGACCGACTTCACCAGCAGCTTCCCCTGGCAGAGGAGGAATTACTTGGCATCGCTCAAGGAAGCGGACTCCCTTTTGAGTCCATTCTGCGCCTTAACTACTGGGAAGAATTAGAAGCTCTTTTACACGGTTCATACGCTCCAGCCTGCAGTTCCATCGCTTTTAAAGCTTCTGACCGGGGGCCGCTTCTTGGGAAAACAACTGATATTGAATTTGAGCAGCGCAGCGATTATGTCCTGCAGCATATTTGTCCCTGCGACGGTTATTCCATCGTACAATTAGGCAAGCTGGGAACTGTCAAGTCCGAAATTGGTATGAACAGTGCAGGTCTATGTATTGGAACCAGCTCCAGCATGCCAGATGATCTGGATCAGGAACCCGGAGTCGAGCGCATGTCCCTTGTGCGATATGCTCTACAGTACTGTGCGAATATAAAAGAAGCAGTTGAGTATTTTTCGCGCTTTCATTTTTACCGTCTAGGACTTAATATCGTTCTTCTGGAAAAAAGCGGCCAATGTGCTGTCCTGGAAAAATCAATCGGGTATCAGGAGCTTCGGAGCAGTAACACTAATTATTTATATGCCACCAATTTTTATGCCCATCCAAACATGAATCGTGTCTATGATCACAATGTTTGGTATTTTGACAACGCATTCTTCCGTTACGCAAATTTGCAAAAAATTGTAGACTACCAGGAGGTGCCCAATACTTTTGACAGTATTCTTTCTATCCTAAGTAATCATTCCCCTGAAGGTGCCATTTGTGACCACAGTAATTATGGAACTTTGTATGCCAGCGTACTCGTCCCGGCTGAACGTAAGCTATATGTCTGCGACGGACATCCCTGTGAAGCTGACTTTAGGGAGTTTTCGTGCTTCTGACACCTACACCGAAGAATTTTAAACGCTTGATACTCCTATTATAAAAAAGATTTTGATCCGATTAGGAGGAAAAAATCAAGAATTCACCCGCACAAAATCATCTTTTTAACATCAGAATACCAAAATAAGCCATATACCGCCATGCGCTGGGGCTGGCAGACGGAATTTTCCAACGAAATTATGCTGTTTCTGTTTAACCGGACGATCCTCAGGCTTTTGAGGAAGGGGACAGCTATACGGTAGTGGGATATGTAAATACGTAGATTTTGATGATGCTGTTAGGGGCTGCCCAGGGGATTCAGCCGATTTGCAGCCTCTATTATAGGAAAGGTACGAGAAGGAGCTATGAGTGTTTGTTGAAGCTGGGGATGGAGGTACAGCCTGCACAAATCACATGCAGAAGCTTCCGGCGTTTTCACGTTCATAATTTCCTCCCGAGCCGCATAAATATATAATACAAGCCATCGGAAAGGAGATCCCATATCATGAATATTCACCCGTTCTGTACCAACCTGATGAAATACAAACGAATCCAGTCTCTGGCGGAATTCTACTACCGCCGCAAGGTGGGACGCCCCTGTTTTATCATGCGTCAGAACGAGCGGTGGACTCTGGTGACTCTGGAAATGTGAGCGGCGCTCCCTCCGGCGGGACGCCTCACGCCTCGTAGCCCAGCTTCAGCGTGATCAACGCGTCCTCGGTGACCACCTCGTCCGGCGGAGCCGTGTAGCCCGCCAAAACATAGTGGAGATTCTCATCGATCTCCCCACATTCCTCCAGGCAGCGTTTCCGAAACACGTCGATGTTTTCCCCCACCTCCACCGCAGGCATGGGGAGCCCGGCCTTCCGGTAAGCCATTCCCGCCGCACAGGTCAGCTCTTTGTTGTTGATCAGCTTGGCCGGGGGATTAAAAATTCCGGTTTTCAGCTGCACCGATGTGAGCGTCAATTCATAGACCATCTGATATACCCTCCGTTTTCCAGCTCCGCTTTCACCGCGTTTTTCCTGCGGGAAGGGGGAGTTTTTAATTTTGTCTATTTTTTCACTTGAAAAATTTTCCATTTTGCCATATATTATTAACTGATTTTCGACAAAAGGAGAATGGTATGGAACTAGAAACTTTATTAAGTAAACTTAAAACAAAATATTCCTTTGACCAGGCAGACTACAAGAAGCTGTCCGGCACCCCGGATCTGGAGATCCGCCTGAAGCTGAACGACTCCCACATCGCCGCCCTCATCGAGCGGGCAGGCCGCCTGGACGCCATCGTGGAGTCCAGCGCCAACCTGGTCACCATTTTCGACGCCTCCACTCCCAAGGAAGATTTGTTAAAGACATCCGTCCGCTGCGTGGGAAGCAACGAACTGCACATCTTCACCCATCAGTCCATGATCGAACTCCTGGTGGAAGCTCTGTTCAACTGATTCCGGCCCAAGAGCCCGGCTTTGCCGGACTCTTTCTTTTTGGGATCATATAAACTGCCCGGCGCAACCTGCGGGCGTTAACCCCGGGGACAGAGGGCCGCGTATTAAAAAAGCCCCTGAAACTCAGGGGCCGCGTCTAAGCAGATGACGGGAATCGAACCCGCCTCCTCAGCTTGGGAAGCTGATATTCTACCGATGAACTACATCTGCACAACACTGATATTATATCATATTTTTAAAATTAATCAAGAGGTTTTTTACAATTTATTCCGGTATATTTATTCCGGCGTAACAGTTCAGACGGCGGGAAAATTGGCGCGATAGGCCGCGTCAAGCTCGCTTGTAAGCGGATTTTCGTGTCAATTTTCACATCGGATGGACATCCGATGCATCTTGACCGTTCTTTTTCCGGTCAAGATGATGAGCCGTCTGAACTGTTACATTCCGCCAGCAACCAGGGTGGCGCTTCCCCGCGTCGGGAATCACAGCACCTTATCCAAAAAGCTTCTGGTCCGCTCTTCCTTGGGATTTCCGAACACCTCCTGGGGCGTTCCCTGCTCCACAATGTATCCCTCATCCATAAAAATCACCCGGTCCGCCACTTCCCTGGCAAACCCCATCTCGTGGGTCACCACCACCATGGTCATCCCATCGGCGGCCAGCTGCTTCATAACCTCCAGCACTTCCCCCACCATCTCGGGGTCCAGAGCCGAGGTGGGCTCGTCAAAGAGCATAATATCTGGGTTCATTGCCAGAGACCTGGCGATGGCCACGCGCTGCTTCTGCCCGCCGGAGAGCTGTCCCGGGTACACGTCCGCCTTGTCGGCCAGGCCCACCCGCGCCAGCAGCTCCTCCGCTCTCCGGTTGGCCGTTTCCTTATCCAGGATCTTCAACTCCACCGGGGCCAGGGTGACGTTCTCCCGCACCGTCAGATGGGGGAACAGGTTGAAATGCTGGAACACCATACCGATGTTCTCCCGCACCTTGTTGAGGTTGGTGTTGGGATCGTTCATGGGATGTCCGTCCACCACTACATCCCCGGCGGTGATGCTCTCAAGCCGGTTCAGACAGCGCAGGAACGTGCTCTTTCCCGAGCCGGAGGGACCGATCATGCAGACCACCTCTCCCTCCGCGATCTCCACGCTGATATCCTTAAGGACCTCCAGCCTGCCAAAGCTTTTCTTCAGATTCCGGACAACGATTTTACTTTCCATAGGACACCTTCCTCTCTACGATCTTTGCCACTCTGGACAGAATGGTGCACACCACCAGATAAAACAGGGCGACGGAAAGCCAGATGGGCATCACCAGGGAGGCCGAGTTGGCCGCTATGATCTTGCCGTTCTGGGTCAGCTCCCTGGGGCCGATCACGGACACAAGGGAGGTATCCTTGAGCGTAATGATAAACTGGTTGATAATAGAGGGCATCATGGTTCTGAACGCCTGAGGCAGTATGATCTTGCGCATGGCTTTGCCGTAGGGAAGCCCCAGGCTGCGCGCCGCCTCCATCTGTCCCTTATCCACCGCCTCGATGCCGCCGCGGATGATCTCCGCCATGTAGGCGCCCGCGTTTAAGCTCAGGGCCACCATACCCGCGGTGGAAGCCCCGCCGATGGCGTTCCAGGAGAAGCCGTAGGGTTTTAAGACGGAACCAAGGCCGTAGTAGATGATGAATACCTGCACCATCAGGGGCGTTCCGCGGATAATATCGATATAGATATCCGCAATCACCTTGAGAATCCCCATTCCGGACACTTTAAAAAGGCCGAAAATGGTACCGAGAACCGTCGCGGCAATCAGAGATACCACGGTCATCTTGAGAGTCACACCCAGAGCCTGGAAAAACAACGGATAATACTGAACTAAAACATTAATAACCTGCATACGCTCATCCCAACCTAATCATTATTCTCGCCAGGGCCGCGCACCGTAACGATCCATGAGGGCATAGACGCCGGGCGGCTCCTTCGCGGGCAAAATACCCCGTAGCTCGCTGCGGGGTTTTGACCTGGCGGCGCTTTGACCTTGTGGTGGAGCGCCGCCGCACAGTTTGTTCTTTTGTTATATTATTTCGCAATATAGGTGTCCAGGATCTCCTGATACTTGCCGTTCGCCTTAATGTTGGCAAGACCCTTGTTGAACATCTCCACCAGCTCGGGGTTCTCGCCCTTCATGGTTGCGAAACCGTAGGAGTTACCGGCCTCGATGGTGGGAAGAAGCTTCAGTCCCAGCCCGCGGCTGATCTCGTAACCTACTACCGGGTAGTCCTCGAAGCAGGCCACTGCCTCCCCGGCCAGAACCGCCTGGTACATGGTGGCGGAGTCCTCGTACTGGGTTACGGTGAAGCCGTACTTGTCTGCGATGGACTCTGCAAACTTGCAGCCCTCGGTGCCGATCTTGGCAGCCACATTCTGTCCGTTCAGCTTTTCGTAGGAGTCGATGTCGGAATCCGCCAGCACCGCCATACCTACGCCGGAATCAAAGTAGGGATCGGAGAAATCATATTTTTCCTTGCGCTGGTCGGTAATGGACATTCCGGCGATCACGCCGTCGCACTCGCCCGCCTCCAGAGCCGTGGTGGCTGCGGAGAAGCCCACCGGAACTACCTCATAGGAAAAACCCTGATCCTCGGCAACCGCTTTTAAGATATCCATATCGATTCCCACCAGATCGCCCTTTTCATTCTCAAACTCAAAGGGGGCAAAGGTTGTATCCGTGTTGATGATGTAAGTCTTGTCGGAAGCCGTCTTCTCAGCCGCGGTGGTGTCCGCCGCAGCCGTGTCCGCTGCTGTGGTATCCGCCGCCGTGGTATCCTTCGCCTCTGTGGCAGCCTCCGTAGCCGCAGCCGTGGTAGCGCTTGTGCCGGAGCCGCAGCCCGCCAGAGCCAATGCCGTCATCGCCGCCAGTGATAATGCCATAAACTTTTTCATAATTCTTATCCTCCTCTGAACATAAAAAATAGGGGTGACTTAATAAACTTAACGTCCCCCTTGACATCGTGTTGCTGCCTCGCAATCACTTGCTACACTATAGCACAGCATCAAGCTAAAGTCAAGTAGTTGTGGAGGCAACAACATAAAAATTGTGACAGTTCTGGAAACTTCTGCTATTCCCCTTTTATTGGAAAACGTTCCACGATAGCGCCGGACCGGTATGCGCCCAGCAGCTTTTCCAAATCCTGTATTTTCTCTTTGATCTCCCGCCCGACGTCCGTGTCACCCACCAGCTTGCGCTCGGCCACGCGCTTGACCACGATGCTGTCGGAGTGGATATCACTCTCCTTCTCGATGGCCGCCTCCGTGGACTCAAAGGGCTCGTGGGCCGCCAGGATCAGGCCATAGGAGTTGTAGATCAGCGTGTAACCGGCGATGCCCGTCTCTCCCTGGTAGGCCTTGGAAAAACCGCCGTCGATGACCAGGACCTTCCCCCCGCACTTCACCGGGCTCTCCCCGCTTCCCTGCCGGACCGGCACGTGTCCGTTGACAATGTGGCTCCCCTGGGAGGGCAGCCCAAACTCCGCCAGGATGCGGTCCGCCACCTGTTCGTCCTCCAAAAGCCGGTAGTAAGGATTTTTCCGCTCCCGGTGGGTCTCCGGGTCGGACAGGAAATACCGCTCAAAGGTGGCCATCTTGTCTTTGCCGAACAGCGGGGAATTCTCGTGGAGCCAGATATACCACATGGTGACACGGCCCCGCTCCCGCTCCGCCTCGTCCACCGCCACAAAACCCTTGCGCACATAGCTGTCCAAGACCTCGTACAGCTCCTTTCCGCAGTAAGTTCTGCCCCAGAGCGTCACGTTCCGGAAGGTCCCATCCTCGTTTAAGGGAATGCAGCCGTGGTACAGCAGATTTCCGTTGTACACTTTGTAAAGGCTGCCCTTTGCCAGCAGAAAACGCATGTGCTGCTGCAGCTTCTCGCAGTTGCAGAACGCCCGCTCCAGCCGGTCCATAATCTCCTGCTCCTGATCGCTTAGCCGGTAAGGATCAGCCGGGTCCACGGTCGGGAAATTGCAGTCCAGCATCGGATACTCCTTCCCATCTAACTCCAACACCCCCCGTTCAAAATCGATGTGGTGCAGAAGCATGCGGGATTCCAGGCCGAACTCCGGGTACCGCCGGATCAGCTGCCCTTCCACCTTGAACTGGATCACGGAAATGGCCTTGTGCATGCGCATGTTCAGCTCCGCCTCGCCTCCCTCCGCAGCGCCCGCGCCCTTTAACATGAAACAGGCGCAGGGATCGTCCCCGTAGGTATCCAGGGCAAAGGTGGCCAAAGGCAGCAGATTGATCCCGTAGCCGTCCTCCAGGATATCCAGATTGCCGTACCGGGCGCAGATGCGGATCACATTGGCGATACACCCGCGCTGGCCAGCCGCGGCTCCCATCCAGAGGATATCGTGATTCCCCCACTGGATGTCGATGGAGTGGTAGGTCATCAGCTTATCCATAATGATGTGGGGGCCCGGCCCCCGGTCGTAGATATCCCCCAGTATGTGAAGATGGTCCACGGTCAGGCGCTGGATCAGCTCGCACATGGCGATAATACACTCCCTGGCCCGGTCCACCCGGATGATGGTGTTCACGATGGCGTTGTAGTAGGATTCCTTGTCCCTGACATCCACCTTCTCGGTGATCAGCTCCTCGATCACGTAGGCGAACTCAGGCGGCAGGGCCTTCCGCACCTTGGAGCGGGTGTATTTGCTGGAAGCCCGTTTGCTGATCTCAATCAGCCGGTAAAGAGTGATCTTGTACCAGTCCTCCGGGTTCTTCGCAGTCTTTAAAATCTGGGCCATCTTCTCCCTTGGGTAGTAGATCAGCGTGGCCAGAGACTGTTTGTCGCGGTTGCTCAGCGTGTTGCCGAACACGTCGGCCACCTTGCGCCGCACCGCGCCGGAGCCGTTTTTCAGCACATGGGCAAAGGCCTCGTACTCCCCGTGAATGTCCGTGAGAAAATGCTCCGTGCCCTTGGGCAGGTTCAGAATCGCCTCCAGGTTGATGACCTCCGTGGACGCGGCTGCGATGGTGGGATAAAGCTCCGCCAGCCGTTCCAGATACCTTGTTTCCAAATCCCGCATTTCGTTCCTCCCTGTTTTTTACTGTCCATTCAATACTCACTGTAAATCTACTATAACACAGGGATGCAAAAAGCTCCAAGTCCTTTTCCGTGTACAAAAAGGGCCTGGAGCTCAAATATTCTGTTTTTATGCCTGCGCGGCTGCGGCCGTCTCCTCCACCGGAGCGCCCTCGATGGCTGCAAAGGCCTGGGCGATGTTGAGCACATGGTCGCCGATACGCTCGTAGTCGGTGAGCATTTCCGAATAGAGAATGGAGGACTCCACATTGCAGTGCCCCACACGCATGCGGGCGATCTGGTTCTGCCGGAACTGCACGGTGGTGTCGTCCATGGTCTGCTCCAGCTCCTCCGCCCGGGTGAGGTCAATATGTTCCCCACGGGAAGCGGCCAGCAAAATATCCATGGCTTCCCCGCAGATCCCTTCCATGGTTTTTATCTCGTCCCTGGCCGTGTCCGAGAAGCCCAGATTCTTTTCCTTGATGGTCTGGGCGTACTCCGCCAGGTTCATTGCGTGGTCGCCGATCCGCTCGATGTTGCCGATGATGGAGAACATGTTGTTGAGGGTCAGAATATCCCGAGGCGTCTGATCCAGCACCAGCACCTTGGAAATCTTCTGGGACAGCCGCACATTCCAGAGATCCAGCTCGTCCTCCCGGGCCTCGATCTTCTCGATGCCGCTCTGCCTGCCCTCCACCGCCTGGAAGCTGTCTCCCACGTTGTGGGCGGCGGTCTCCAGCATCTGGCGGATGTCCCCGCTTATCTGGGCGATGGCCAGGGTGGAGACGCCCAGCACATGCTTGGAGGCCATCAGGCCCTCAAACCACTGATCCGCATCCATAACCTGGGTTTCCCGGTCGGGAAGCAGCTTCACAGCCAGCTTCACCAGCAGGCTGCCGAATGGCAACAGCAGCAAGGTGGTAGTCAGGTTGAACACCGTGTGCACGTTGGCGATCTGGGCCACCGGGTTATCCGGGGTCAGCGCGATCATCCAGTCCGTAAACGGCGTCACCAGACAGAGGGAGACGAACAGCACCGTGCCGATGACGTTGAACATCAGGTGGATCATGGTGGTCCGCTTGGCGTTGCGGTTCGTTCCCACGGAGGCCAAAAGCGCCGTGATACAGGTTCCGATGTTCTGGCCGAACAGCACGAACACCGCGCTGTGCAGTCCGATCACCCCGCCCATGGCCAGGGCCTGTAAAATACCCACGGAGGCGGAGGAGGACTGGATAATGGCCGTAAACACCGCGCCCGCCAGGATTCCGATCACCGGGTTGGAGAACTTGGTCATCAGATGGATGAAGGCTTCGTTGTCCCGCAGCGGCACCATGGCGTCGCTCATCATCCCCATTCCGATGAACAGCACGCCGATTCCGGCCACGATTCCGCCCACGTGCTGCACCTTCTTGCTCTTCACAAAAATCAGCAGCATCACGCCCACAAAGGCGATTAACGGCGCCAGTGCCCCGATATCCAGGGCGATCAGCTGGCCCGTGATAGTGGTACCCACATTGGCGCCCATAATGATCCACACGGCCTGCTTTAAGGTCATCAGTCCGGAGTTTACAAATCCCACCGTCATCACTGTGGTTGCGGAGGAGGACTGGATCAGGGCCGTGATGCCCGCTCCTACCAGCACGCCCAGAAAACGGTTGGCGGTCAGGCGCTCCAAAATCTGTTTCATCCGGTTGCCTGCCACCGCTTCCAGATTGTTGCTCATCATCTGCATGCCGTACATGAACAGCGCCAGGCCGCCCAGCAGGCTCAGAATCACTTCAATTCCCATCTTATTTCTCCCTTGTGTTTTTTGAAGAGGCTGTGTTAACGGACCATTGCATTCAAAAATAAGGCAGTGCCTGCCATCCGAAAGGATCGCAGGTCATGCCTTATCCGTAAATTGATCATATGCTCTATGAGGCCAATCTTCCACTGTCCGGTGTTCATCTCGCTCGTATAACCTCTTCCTCTGTGCTCAATTTTCCACTTGTCTCACACCGGTTCATTATACGGGAAATTGTTCAGGCCGTCAATCCTCTGGATATTATCCAGTTTCTGCTAATATCACAGATTTTATACATATCCCAGCAGTCCGGGCAGCCACATGGAGAGAATGGGAACGTAGGAAACCAGCAGCAGCACGATGAAAATCGCCGCAAAATATACCAGCAAAGGTTTGATCACGTTCTCGATTTTTGTCTTGCCCACCTTGACGCCAACAAACAGCGTGGTGCCCACCGGAGGCGTGATGGTTCCGATACACAGGTTGAAAATCATCATGATTCCGAAATGCACGGTGTTCATGCCCAAAGCCTGGCAGATGGGCAGAAAAATGGGCGTGAAGATCAGGCAGGCCGGCGTCATATCCATAAACGTTCCGATAATCAGCAGCAGAATGTTGATAATAAACAGGATCACATAGCGGTTGTTGCTGATGGAGAGCATAGCCTCCGACACCGCGGTGGGAATCCCGGTAAAGGCCATCACCCAGCTCATGATGCTGGACACGCCGATGAGGAAAATAATGATTCCCGTCATCTCCGCGCTGTCTAAGAAAATGCGGGGCAGCTCGGAAAATTTGATGGACTTGTAGAAAAACAGGGACAAAATCAGGCTGTACACCACCGCCACCACGCTGCCCTCGGTGGCCGTGAAGATACCGGAGATGATGCCGCCGATTACGATCACGATCATCATCAGGCAGGGGATGGCCTGGAAAAACACCTTGACCCGCTCGCTCTTTTCGTACTTTTTGGCGCTGCGGTAGCCCTTTTTCTTAGCAAAGTAATAGATCACCAGCATGCAGGCCAGGCCCCAGAGGATGCCCGGGATGTATCCGGCCATAAACAGGGCCGCCACCGAGGTGCCTCCGCTGACCAGGGAGTAAGTAATCATCACATTGCTGGGCGGAATCAGAAGTCCCGTTGGGGCCGTGGCGATATTGGCTGCCGCGGAGAAATCCCGGTCATACCCCTCTTCCTCCTCAATGGGTCCGATGATGGAGCCCATGGCCGAGGCGGCCGCCGTGCCGGAGCCGGAGATTGCGCCGAAGAGCATGTTGGCAACCGCGTTGGTGTGTGCCAGAGCGCCCGGGATATTTCCGGTGAACAGCTTGGCAAAGTTGATCAGCCGGATGGCGATTCCGCCCTTGTTCATGATATTTCCGGCCAGAATAAAGAACGGGATGGCAAGCAGGCTGAATACGGAAATTCCGGAGAAAATACGCTGTGCCCCGGTCAGTACGCCGCGCCCTACATCCAGCACGGGCAGAATGGCGCAGATGGAGGACACCGCAAGAGCCACCGAGATGGGCACGCCCGCCAGCAGCATCACCAGCAGCAATACTAAAATAATCAGTCCGCAGACAACTGCTATATTCATAATCCGGCCTCCCCTCTCTCATTAAAATCCTTGTGCAGCATATCCATGGCGTTGATCAGGCTGAAGATCATGATTAACGCCCCGGTCACCGGCACGATCACGTAGATGTAGCCCATGGGCACGCGGAGGGAAGCCGTGTTCTGGATCATGGTCAGCCGGGTGATGGAGACGCCGCCGTAGACCATCACAACACCCGCAAAGGTGAAGGTGAGGAGGTCGATGGCGATTTCCAGGCATTTCCGGGCGCTGCCGGTGATCTTGTCGGCCAAAAAGCCCATGCGCATGTGGTCGCGCTTGCCGAACACGTAAGCGGAGGCCAGCAGGGCCATCCAGGTGAAGGAGTAGGTCAAAAGCTCCTCGGACACCGTGCTGGGCCGTTTGAAGAAATAGCGGGTTACAATCTGGTAGGTGCCGATCACGGTCATCAGGATGAACAGAGCCACGATCAGGACTCCCAGCACCTTCATGATTCCCGTGCGGATCTTATGAAGCGTCTGCATTTGTCTGTCCTCCCTTCGCGTTTTCGTTGGCCTTGCGGATGTGCTCGTAGAGATCACGGATCTTGGGGTTGCTGTCCAACATCTGCTGGTGAAGGGGCAGCACCTTCTCCTTGAAGGCGTCCACATCCACGTCGATGAACTCCACGCCCATGTTGTCCGCTGCAATCTGCTTGGCCTCCTCGATGCTTTTGTCCCACTCTTCCATCTCCACCTGGGTGGAAAGGGCCGCCGCGTCCTTGAAAATCTGATATTCCTCCGGGCTTAAGCCGTTTAAGAACTTCAGGTTGGCCACCAGCATATCCGGGACCATCTGGTGCTTGTTGTAACAATAATACTTGGCCACCTCGCCGTGCTTGTTGTTGGTCAGCGCCAGCTCATTGTTCTCAGCGCCGTCGATCACGCCCTGCTGGATCGCGGTGTAGACCTCGCCGAAGCCCATGGGGGCAGCAGCCGCGCCGAAGGCATTGACCATGGCCACGCTGGCCGGGCTCTGCTGCACACGGATCTTTTTGCCCTTTAAGTCCTCAGGGGTGCGGATCGGGGTTTTGGCGTAGAAATTGCGGGTTCCCGCGTTGTACCAGGTCACCACCCGGAATCCAGCCTCGTCGGTGGACTCATAGATCTTCTCCATGTAGTCCGTGTCCTCCATCACCGATTTGTAAACGTCCTCGGAATCAAAGAGGTAGGGCATACTGAAAATTTCGTATACGCCGGCGAAATTTTCCAGGTTGGCGGTTCCCGCCACCACAAAATCGATGGCTCCCGTCTGGGTCAGCTCAATGGCTTTCTGAGCGGAGCCGAGAATCTCGTTGGGGAAAATCTGCACCTCGTACTTGTCCCCCAGGCGCTCCTCCACGTAATCTTTAAATGCCAGCAGTCCCAGATGCTCCGGGTGTGTTTCCGACTGGGCATGGGATATACGGATGATACGTTTCCCCGACGTCACCGCCCCACAGCCGGAAAGACCTGCCGCCGTCACAGCCGCCAGCGCGGCCACAGCCAGTCTTTTCAACATATTATTCAATGTAAACCAATCCTTTCCCTTACAGCGTTCCATATTTGCAGCGTTCCTATTCCACCAACAGCTCGCGATTGCTGTTTGTGAAGTTTTTCCCTTTTTTGCGCAAAAAAATCCCCGGGCCCTATAATCGCTCCGGAGCTGTTAAGATTTATTGTCACGTTCTTAACAACATGTTAATTATAAAGCGGGGGGATGAAAATGTGTACCGTAAAATTTTGACATCCGGGAAGAAGATTTTGACATAAACGGTATTTTTTTGTTTGACATGTGAATATGCACAATTTTGATGTGCTATTTTTGTATGAATTGACTATCCCGAAACTCGGATGGGATCATACCTGTGATCCGTTTGAACACTTTTGAAAAATAGTTGGAGTCGGAGTATCCCACCAGGGCGCTCACGTCCTTCACGTTCATCTCCTGGTTTTGCAGCAGCCGTTTGGCCTCGTTCATGCGGAAATGCGTGAGATAGGTGGTAAAGTTCTGGTCAAAACACTGTTTGAACAGCTTGCAGAAATAGGCGTCCGAGTAATTCATGGCTCTGGCGGCGTCCTGCATGGAAATTTCTTTCATGTAATTGCGGCGGATGTAATCCAGAATGGAAGCGGCCACCTGGGTCATCCGGTTTTCCCCGCTCTCTCCCCGCTCCTCCCCGTCGCGCAGCGGGGCGTTTTCCGGTCCGGCCGGGCGGAAATAGCCGGCTGTCCGTCCCTGGGCGTAAAGCCCGGCCAGGCGCACGGCTTCCTCCATGACCGCCACCAGCTCGTCCTCCTCGCAGGGTTTTAGCAGGTAATCCAGGGCGCGGATCACCAGGGCCCGCTTAGCGTAGGAGAACTCGTCGTAGGCGGTGAGGAAAATGATCACGCAGCCCTCGTCCAGCCTGCGGATCTGCTCCGCCGCCTCCACGCCGTTTAGTACCGGCATGGCGATATCCATGATCACGATCTGGCTCTTCTCCCGTTTAAACAGCTCCACCGCCTCGGCGCCGTCCTCCGCCTGGCAGATGCACAGGGTGTCGCCGAAATGCTTTTCCAGCCTTCTGCATAGCGCCATGCGCTCAATTCCCTCGTCGTCTGCGATCAAAACACGAATCATAGACTTTTCTCCTCCTTATATTGCGTTTGCGGTTTCAGGCAGGGGCGAGACCGGGGGGCATTTGGCCGGATCACCGATACGCGCCTGCCGCCCGGCAGAACACCGGCTCACGCCTGCCACCGGGCAAGTCGCTGACCTATTCCTGCCGCCAGTGA
>OJKJ01000437.1_pt1 | contig 23468 bp, 19 predicted proteins | sample 1596491 | NCBI WGS metagenome assembly OJKJ01 (sample SAMEA4350160, study PRJEB24818) | metagenome | biome: human; feature: gut; material: faeces | place: Denmark | collected 2013-09 | reverse complement strand
GGGAAGTGTTCCGAAGCGGCTGCTGCTACCACAGAGGGAAGGGGAAAGTGTTCTACTTCCGTCCCGGCCATGAGGTATTCCCGATCTACCATCAGCCGGAGATCCAGAAGGTGATCACGAATGCGGTAAAGTGGGCCGCGCCCATCAACTTCCCCAATGTCACCTATGGCAATCCCCCGCCAATCATGGAAGTTAAGAGCCATGTAGAGGGTATTACCGGTAATCCCGGCCTGCACGAACCCAAAACAGTTTGATGCGTCGGCTCCAAGGCCCGGGAGGCTTTGGAGCCTTTTCCGTCAACAGAACGAAAAAGGAGAGTGGGATCCGTACTTTATTGTGATTGCGCGGATTCCGGCCCGGCAAAGAAAGGATGGGCCATGATGAGAAAAGAAACAAAACGTACCGTTGGAATCCTGTTATGCGCGTTTCTGCTGTGCTTCTCCGGATGTGCGGCCAAAGAGGCGAAGCTTCCGTCCCCCGGAGTAGAGCTTCCCGGACAAGACCGGCTGATTGCGGATTTTTATACAGACAAAAGCGCTTACCAACCGGGAGATGAGGTGCGCTTTACCCTGGAACTGAAGAACGAAACGCAGGAAGAATTCAAAGGGAAAATCGAATTTGCCTGGTACGACCTGACCCAAAAAACGGAGCTTCCCGCCTTGGAGGCGCAGGTGGATGCCGGCGGGGAGAAGACGCTGGAGTTTTCCTGGACGCCGCCGGAGGAAGATTACCGCGGCTATCTGGTGACGGCGCTTGCCCGTACCGGGAAAGAAACTGTGGACAGGAGAAATACGGCGGTGGACGTCTCCTCGGATTGGAGCCGGTATCCCCGGTACGGCTATCTCTGCGAATTCGGCGATTTGGGAGAAGAGGAGATTGAAGCTGTGGTCTCCCGGCTGTCCCGGTATCATATCAACGGCCTGCAGTTTTACGACTGGCAGGATGAGCACGATAAACCCCTGGCGGGTACCCGGGAGGAGCCGGCAGAAAAGTGGCAGGACATTGCAAAACGGGATGTGTATGCCAAAACGGTGTCCGGGTATATTGAGGCGCTGCACGCCAGAAACATGATGGCGGCAAACTATAACCTGATGTTCGGCGCTTATGAGGACTATGAGGAAAAGGGCGCAAAAAAGGAATGGGGCCTTTACCAGGATGAGCATCATGAGGTTCAGGATAACCACCCGCTGCCCAACTGGGAGAGCAGCCTTTATTTGATGGACCCTTCCAACCCGGAGTGGCAGGATTATCTGCTTTCCAGGGAAGCGGATGTATTTGCTGTGTACGATTTTGATGTGTTCCATGTGGATACCTTGGGCTACCGGGGCTATGTCTATGATTATGAGGGGGAGGAAGTGGAGCTTTCCACCTCTTACGGGGGATTTCTGCAGCAGGCCGGAGAAAGGCTGGGGAAGCGAATCCTGTTGAATCCGGTGAATGGATATGGAGCGATGGATGCTGCACAGAGCTGTGCCGATTTTCTCTATGAGGAGGTATGGCCCGGCAGTTATCCGGAATATGCCCATTTGAAGCAGGTTGCAGATACCAACTACGACCTCTCTCAGAATCAGAAAGCCTGCGTCATTGCCGCCTACCTAAACTATGAGGTTGCTGAGGGGGAGTTTAACGCCAATGCGGTAAAGCTGGCGGACGCGGTGCTGTTTGCTTCAGGGGCGGGTCATCTGGAACTGGGGGATACAGGAATGCTCTCCAGCGAATATTTTCCCAATCGTAAGCTGGCGGTTTCGGAAGAGCTTGCCAGGGATTTGCGGGATTACTACGACTTTTTTACCGCCTATGAAACTGTGCTGAGACATCCGGAGGACCGACGGGAGTGGAATGGGAGCTTGTCCGGGTATCAGCTGGGCAAGGATGGTGAACCGGGGGAAGTGTGGATGTTCGGTTCGGAAAATGAACGTTTTTGTACGGTTCAGCTGATCAATCTGCTTTCCCGAACAGACGCTGGCTGGCGGGACGATGGGAATACCTGCGAGGACCCTTTGCTGGTGCGGGACACGGAGCTCAGCCTGGAAGTGGGGGAGATTACCGTAAAGCAGGTGGCTCTGGCTTCGCCGGATATTGCCGGAGGAACGCCATACCCCTTGGAATATAGCTTGGAAAATGGTATACTAAAAATCCAGATTCCCTATCTCGCCTACTGGGATATGATTATGATCGAAAAATAAAGGTAAATCCGCCGGCATTCCTGGCGGCTTATAGGCGGGGAAAGGAATGTGCTGGAAGAAATGTATTTCTAAAGTTCAACCAGAGCGATTGCGCTCGGGGGATATCCTTTAAAAGGAATGGTCAATGGATATGGCAAAAAAACCGACGATTCGGGAGGTGGCCAAAGCGGCCAGGGTCTCTGTGGCTACTGTTTCCCGTGTGCTTAACGGGCAGCAGGGATTTTCTTCCCAAACAGAAAGACAGGTCCGTCAGGTTGTGAAGGAGATGGGGTACTCTGGAGGCGGCTTGGCCCGCGCAGTCAAAAACAAAGTGCCGAAAACAATCGCACTTATTGTGCCGGAGGTCAGTGAATATTTTTGCGGCTCGCTGGCACAGGGAATCGAGGATGCGGCGCGCAGGCGCGGTTATGTGGTGATACTCTGCAACACGGGAGCTGACGCCATGTATGGAGAAAGCTATGTGGAAATGCTGCGGCAGCAGTACGTGGACGGTGTGATAGCCTGCAGCATCCCGCCGGATTCCCCGCTCAACAGAAAAATCCGGGAAACCGGAATTCCCTGTGTGCTGTTGGACAGCATCTCCTATGACTGTCCGTTTCCCTACGTAAAAATAGATGACTTCCAGGGAATGTATACGGCGACGAAATACCTGCTTGACCGGGGGCATCGGCGCATAGCGATTCTTTCCGGGAACGTGAAGGACCCGGTGGCGGGCTGGCCGCGTCTTGAAGGGTACCGCCAGGCACTGCGGGATGCTGGGGTGGAACTGGATCCGGAATTGGAAGCCTTTGCAAACCACTTCAATTATGAGAGCGGAAAGACTGCTTTTGAGGAGCTGCTTTCCAGAAACAGTTCCTTTACAGGAATTGTCACCTGCAGCGATATGGTGGCGGCGGCAGTGCTCTCTTCAGCGGGAAAGCTGGGAATCCGGGTGCCGGAAGAGCTCTCAGTGGTGGGATTTGATGATTCTCAGATCGCCTCCGTGATGAATCCGCCGCTTACCTCGGTGGCTCAGCCGTACCGGGAGATGGGAAAGGCGGCGGTAGATATTCTGTTAAAGGAGCTTGACGGAGCTACCATGGTAGGAAGCAGGGTGCTCCCTGTACAGGTGGTTGAACGGGAAAGCACCCGGAGCCTGGAATAAAGCTGTTGGGGCAGATGTTTTTTGAATGGGGGAAAGGACGCTGTGTGCGGGTAACCGATGCAGCGTCCTTTTTTATTGACGGCTGACGGAAAAACGGCTCGCAGCGGGATGGAAACCATGATATACTTGAAAGTACAGCAAAGCCGCTGGGAGAATTTGACGGATCGTGCAAGATTGGCCGTGTTATCGGGCTGCCTGTACTGGAATTGATTTTTGGGATGGGGAGTTGTCATGCGGTTCACGTTTTCTTTCGTACTTTGGGCTTTTATCTCACTTAAACCAGATTGTGCAGTGTGCTGCAGGAGAGGATGGGTTGTAAACATGACAATGCTGAAATTTGACGAGCAGAAACAGATTGACAGTGTGGCAGGCGCTCTTGACCTGCGGGGACAAATCGAAGAGGCGGTAGACACGCTCTGCCGGACAGGATGCCGGGAAGCCTATTATCTGGGAATCGGCGGTACGTATGCCTCCGCCCTGCAGGCGGAGGCGCATGGCAGGGAAAAAAGCGCGTTCCCCGTCTTTGCGGAAAATGCAGCCCGTTATATCACTTCCGGCAACCGCAGGATAGGGAAGGGAAGCGCTGTGGTGATATCATCAGTAACGGGAACAACCCCGGAGATGCTGGAGGCTGTCAAGCGGGCGAAAGCGGCGGGCGCCTTGGTGCTGGGCTTTGTAGATGATGCCGCCGCGCCGTTGGCCGGTCTGGTGGATTTTGAGATTGCCTATCCGGGATGCGAGCAGCTGAAGTTTTTTATGGCGACGGATCGCTTCTTTTGGAATAACGGAGATTTTCCGGAATATGTGGAATACCATCGGGAAATGGAACAATATCTGCCGCGGGCGTTGGCAGAGGCAGAGAAGAAGGCTGATGAATTTGGAAAGGAGTTTGCCCAGCGGCACCATGCCGACCCCATCCATTATTTTGTAGGCGCAGGCAGCCAGTATGGAGCCGCATATTCCTATGCCATGTGTTATTGGGAGGAGCAGCACTGGCTGCGCGCCAAGGCTGTGCATGCGGGAGAGTTTTTTCACGGCACACTGGAAATTATAGACAGGGATACGCCGGTCACTGTGTTTCTGGGGGAGGATGCGGAGCGTCCGCTGGCGGAACGGGTAGCGAATTTTCTGCCGCGTATCTGCGGGAACTTCACCCTGATCGACAGCCGTGACTACGAACTTGCGGGTATCCGTCCGGAGTATAGAGGAAGCCTGTCTCATCTGGTGACCCATGCAGTCACTCAGAGGATTGATGCGCATATTGAACTTTTGAACCGCCACCCCATGGAGATCAGACGGTATTACCGCTGCCTCGACTATTAAACAGTCAAGAAAGGAATTCGTCTTAACAGCTGAAACTGCTGGAAGATTATGGTTCAGTGGATAGGAGCATCTGTTTTTATGCTGAGACTTGCTGCAGTAGGCGACAACTGCATGGATGTGTACGATCAGACCGGAGAAGCCTATCCGGGTGGGAATCCGGTTAATGTGGCGGTTTACTTCACCCGCATCGGAGGGCGCGCCTCCTATATCGGTGCGGTGGGGACCGACCGCTATGCCGGTCTTCTGACCCGGGCGCTGGAAAAAAAGAAGATTGATTTGTCCCATATCCAGGTCTTAAAGGGAAGTACGGCGGTCACCCATGTGAGCCTGGTAAACGGAGAACGGGTGTTGGGGGAGTATGAAGAAGGGGTGCTGCCCCGGTTCCGTCTGACCGAGGAGGATATTCGGTTCATTTGCTCTCATGATATGATGGTCACGGGGCTGTGGGGCATGGTGGAGCAGGATTTGGGCAGGATCAGGGCGCAGGGAGTACCCGTTGCTTTTGATTTTGCCGATAAACCCAGGGGGCCTGTTCTGGAAGCTGCTGTGGGCAATGTGGATTATGCCTTCTTTGGGCTGGACTGTTCCGGAGGCCCGGAATTAGAGGCATTTCTGCGGGAAATACAGGCACGCGGGCCAAAAGTGGTGACTGCCACTCTTGGAGAGAAGGGCAGTTTGGCCTACGATGGCAGGCGGTTTGTCTCCTGCGGTATCGTTCCCTGTCGGGTTGTTGATACCATGGGGGCGGGGGATAGTTATATCGCCGGATTTTTAAAGGGGATTCTGGAGGGCAGGCCTTTGGAGGATTGCATGCGTCAGGGAGCGGAGTGCAGCAGTGAAACACTGAAGTACAGCGGCGCATGGTGACCGGAAGGCGGTTATTCCTTTGCCTGTTTTTTTACAAGAAAGAACCATTATTGCCGGAACTGCCGTACTTTGCCCCTTTACAGAATCTGAGTTGTTATGCAGGGAAAAAGTCTTCTGATAGGAAATGAACTGAGCGTATTCCTGAAAATTCCGGGACGCTGTGAGGATGTCCATGGGGTTTTGCATATTTTTTCGACAGAATTTCTCATAACTGGCGGTTAAACGCCAATTGAGGACAAAAAAATTGAAAAAAAGCCAAATGTGGCTTGCATTTCACTATAAAAAGGCTATAATAGTGATGTAAGTGCACTATAACATACGAAAGGAAGCGCTATTTATGGAAGAGGCAATAAAAGAGTACGACGGGGAACAAGTAAAGCGATTGATTTCTTCCCGTTTGCGGGAACTGCGTATTAAGCGGGAAATGAGCCAGAAAGAGGTGGCTGAACGGCTTCATATGTGCCGCAGCACCTATACGTATTATGAGGCGGGAAAAACCTTGCCGGATATTACGATGCTGCTGAAGCTTTCCGGTCTTTATCGGATGCCGTTGTGTGAATTGCTGCAGGGGTTGGATTGAAGAGAATACCGACTGATGAGGAGCGGGCTTAACCGCTCCTTTTTTTATGTGACAAAGAACGGCAGCAATCTAACTGAAAATAAAACGACGTTTAAAACTTTATATTTATCGCATAAGGGCGTACTGCATAAAAATAAATAGAATTTATTACTGTTTTACGACAATGTGTAAAATGTATAGAATTAATTCGGAAAATACGTGAATTTAGCTATTGAAAACAACGGAAAGTGCTGTTATACTATGCCCATCAAGTAAAGTTTTATATGAAAGTTTAGAAAAATTTCGATCAAAATTTTTAAATCTAAATTTAAATAAACGGAAATATAAAACTTGAACGAACGGTTGAACCAAATTTTTTTATGAGGTGACAAACGATGAAAAAGACAGCAAAAATCCTGTCCTTGGCGCTGGCGGCTGCCATGACGCTATCAGCCTTTGCGGGCTGCGGAAATGGGAACGGAGGCAGCAACGCTTCCAGCGGCACGGAAAGCAAGGGAACCTCCTCCGCTGCGTCCCAGAACAGCGAGGCTAGTACAGAGTCCACCGCTGCGGGTGGAGACGGTTACACCATCACCATGGCATATCTCGGCAACGAACAGCCCAATCAGGATGCCGTCATGGCCAAGATCGATGAACAGGTTCAAAAGGACTTGGGAATGTCCTTTGAGGGACTTCTGATGGGCTTCGGCGAATACCAGCAAAAACTGAACCTGATGCTTTCCGGCGGCGACAAACTGGACATTCTTCCTGTTGTGAGTAATCTGGCCAACTCTTATATCAATGCAAAACAGATTGTCAATTTGGCGGATTACATAGACGAGTATGGGAAGGGCATTCTGGAGTTTATGGGAGAAGACGTGGCAAAAAGCGGTGCGGTCAACGGCTTTATCTATGGAATCCCCTCCAACAAGGAAAGTGCCTCTCAAGCAGGCATTGTTATGCGAAAAGACATTGTGGACGAGCTGCAGATCGACGTGGACGCGATCAAAACTTACGACGACCTGACCCCCATCTTCGAGAAGGTGAAGGCGGCTCATCCGGAATTGGACTGCATTTCTGGCACCAATCTGGTCACTCAGATCCAGACCTGGGATCCGCTCTCCGATTCCTTCGGCGTGTTGATGAATGATGGACAAGACACTACTGTGGTTAACCTCTATGAGACGGAGGAATACAAGGTTCGTCTTAACCGCATTAAAGATTGGTATCAGACCGGCTATATCAAGCTGGACGCAGCCACTACCACGGAAACCTCCTCAAATCTGGTGAAGGCTGGAACCCTATTCTCTTATCTTTCTCCTATCAAGCCAGGATTCCTGGTACAGGAAAACGTGAGCTGCGGCCAGGAGATGGTCACTGCCTATATCGGTAAGGATGACGGCAGCGTCTCCAACATCATCTGCTCTGGAAATGTGAATTACATAGATTGGGGAATCGCCCAGCAGTCCGAAGACAAGGTAAAAGCCATGCAGTTCCTGAATTACGCCTATACCAGTCCCGAATGGAACAACCTGATGAATTTCGGCATCGAGGGCGAGGACTATGCACGGGTAGAAGGCAGCGAGGTCTATATCGACTATCCGGAGGGCAAGGACGCTTCTTCCGCCTACCATCTGAACATGGGCTGGCATCTGCCCAACCAGTTCAAGGGATATGTGTGGAACGGCCAGCCTGAGGATGTATGGCAGCAGTATAAGGATTTTAATGCTTCCGCCACTTATTCCAAGGCGTTCGGTTTCTTCTATGATTCCTCCAGCGTAGCAACCGAGCTTACAGCACTTTCCGGCGTGGAAAGCGAGTACAAGAAGCCCCTGGAAACCGGTTCCGTCTCCGATGTGGAAGCGACACTGAAGGACTTCAACGACAAGCTCTACGCCGCGGGCCTGCAGAAGGTGATGGATCTGAAACAGGAACAGCTGGACGCCTGGCTGGCAACACAGGAATAAACTGATTTTCGGGTTCCGAAAATTCAATCAAGTTTCTCTTCAGAAACTTGATTGAAGATGTCCTATTTGATGGAAATGAAAAGGGAGTTCTCTTCCCAAATCAGGATTTTATGTAAGCGCTGATGCTTTCAGGGCGCAGAGCGACAAACATTGCCCTTTGACGGGCGAGTTTTGAAGCATTCTGGAAAAACAGGCGAAAATCTTCCGTGTTTAGGATGTTTTTGACGCAGCAGGGTTCTAAAATATATCCGGAAGGCTGTGCGCTGGGCTGCCGGTGCGACGGGTTCGGCGGTTATTCTATGAAACGGGGGTGTCTCTACTTGCGTGGCAAACGGAGGCTCCCCTTTCTTTATCACGAAACAAAAGGATGCGGCTGGGACGGATGCCGCAGTCCTATCCGGTTTTAAAAATCAAAGCTGTTATGTATCACTGAGAGGTGTGAAATGGAAAAGAAAGCGAGAGCGGCGGTGAAGAGGGGAAGCCGGAGCGAGAAGGTCAAGAAATGGCTTCCGCTGTACCTGATGATGCTGCCGGGGGCGATCTATCTGATCGTAAACAACTATATCCCAATGTTCGGAATGATCATCGCGTTCAAAAAGGTGGATTTCTCCAAGGGGATTTTCGCCAGCGACTGGATCGGGCTGAAGAACTTCGAATTCCTATTTGCGTCCGATGACGCGGCTGTCATCACAAGGAATACTATTTTGTACAATGTGGCGTTCATCTTTTTGAACACCACCCTGGGAATTCTGTTCGCAATCTTCATCTGCGATATTCTCAACAAGCGCCTGAAGAAGCTGTACCAGAGCGCAATCCTGTTCCCATTCCTCATGTCCATGGTCATTGTGGGATACATCGTATATGCGTTTTTCAGCATGCAGAGCGGCATTGTGAATAAGACGATTCTGCCCCTGCTGGGGAAAGATCCCATCTTCTGGTACAACGAGCCGAAATACTGGCCGGCCATCCTGATCTTTGTGAACACGTGGAAAGGCATCGGATACGGCTGCCTGATCTACATCTCGGCTATTAACGGAATCGACCCCACCTACTATGAGGCGGCGGAACTGGATGGGGCCGGGAAGCTCAAGCAGATCTGGCATATCACGCTGCCCTGCATCCTGCCATCGATTATTACGCTGACGCTGCTGAGCATCGGCAAGATCTTCTACTCGGATTTCGGACTGTTTTATCAGGTGCCGAGAGACAGCGGTATGCTATATTCGACGACCAACGTGATCGATACCTATGTGTACCGCGGCCTGATGAAGCAGGGGAACATCGGGATGTCATCGGCGGCAGGCGTGTATCAGTCCGTGGTAGGCTTTGTGCTGGTGCTGCTGTCAAACCTGGTGGTACGCAAGGTCAGCAAAGAGAACGCGTTGTTCTGAGCGGGGGGAGTAGAGATGAAAAAAAAGAATTCAGGGTATCAAATCACCGCGAACGTGGTGATGATGCTTGTAGCGGTAATGGTAGTACTGCCCTTCCTGCTGCTGTTCCTGTCCTCCATTACGGATGAGAGCACGCTGCTGAAAAATGGCTATTCGTTCTTTCCTGAGAAGTTCAGCCTGGGGGCCTATGAGTACATCTTCCGGTCCGGAGAAAAAATCTTCAGGGCCTATGGCATGACGATTCTTGTGACCGTGATCGGCACGGTGGTGAACGTGGCGCTGTCTGCGCTGTTCTCTTACCCGCTGTCGCTGAAAAACCTGCCGGGACGCAGGGTGATTACCTTCTTTGTCTTCTTCACCATGCTTTTTAACGGCGGGTTGGTGCCCTCCTACATCCTGTGGTCCAACTACGTCGGAGTGAAGGATACAATCTGGGGCCTGCTGCTGCCGAACCTGCTGATGGGGGCGATGAACATCCTCTTGATCCGGACCTATTTTTCCACCAGCATCCCGGATACGCTGTTTGAGGCGGCGCAGATAGACGGAGCCAGCCAGGTGAGGATCTTCACAAAGATTGTGCTGCCCCTGGGCAAACCGATCCTGGTGACCATCGGGACCTTCTCCGGGTTGGCATATTGGAACGATTGGACAAACGGTCTGTATTATATCAATAAGAAAACGGAACTGTTCACGATACAGAACCTGCTGAACAGGATGGTCTCAGACTTACAATATCTGTCGCAGAACAGTGGCAACGTCTCGTCGGACTTGGCGGCCGAGATATCCAAGGTGCCCAGCACCGGCGTGCAGATGGCTATCGCCTTTGTCGCCATTCTTCCCATCATCCTCGTTTTTCCCTTCCTCCAGAAGTACTATTCCAAGGGCATTGCACTGGGCGCGGTTAAGGGATAAGAAAACAGGACAATTAAATCCCCGGTCTTGCCGCCGGAATTGGGAAAAAAGCTTCCGGCGGCCCGGAAAAGGAGGACCTATGTTCCAATATGCATTTGAAGTGCCGGAGAATAAAAAAGTCCGGCTGCTGATTCACACAGACTGCAAAAATGAAGCTGACGACCAGTTTGCTTTGGCACACCACCTGATGACGCCGAAATTCAAGGTGCGGGGGATCGTTGCCGGGCATTTTGAAAAGAACCCCCAGGAGTACGGGCCTGGAAACACGGTGGACGCAAGCTATGAGGAGATTCTGAAGGTGATGGGCCTGATGGGCCTTTCCGGAGAATATCCCGTATGGAGGGGCGCCCGGGGACCGCTGCCGGATGAGAGGACGGCTGTGCCTTCAGAGGGTGCGGACGCCATCATTGCAGAGGCGATGCGGGAAGATCCGCTGCCCCTGTATGTGGTGTTCCAGGGCTGTCTCACCGACCTGGCGTCCGCTTACCTCAAGGAGCCCCGGATTGCGGAGCGTATGACCGCCATCTGGATTGGCGGCGGAAAGTGGCCGGAGGGCGGTTTTGAGTTTAATCTATTGCAGGACATCCACGCCGCCAACGTGGTGTTTTCCTCTGAGATTCCTCTGTGGCAGATCCCCATCAACGTCTATAAGCAGGCCGCCGTATCCTTGGCTGAGCTGCAGTACCGGGTACAGCCCTGCGGTGAAATCGGCAATTATCTGTTTACCCAGATGGTGGAGTTCAACAGGAAATGCGCGCAGGTACAGCACTGGCCCCATGGAGAGAGCTGGGGGCTGGGAGACCAGGGAACTGTCACTGTGCTGCTGGAGGAGAGCGAGCGAATGAATTGGGACCCTCATCCTGCTCCGCGGTTTGCACCGGATATGAAGTATATCCACGGTCAGGATAACCGTGAAATCAGGGTGTACCATACATTGGATTCCCGGCTGACCATGGAGGATTTCTATGCGAAGCTGGCCCTCAACTTTGGAGGGAAATACTGAGAAAAGCCCGTGCGGCAATGGGAAGGAGTTATAAATATGCTCAAGGAAATGAAACTAATACCCGTGACAGAACAGTCCTATCCGTTTGAAACGGCTGATTTCCATTGTAGACTTTCGGAATTTGGCTATGTGGAGGACGAGTTTTTTATGTCCGGTACAGCCAATGTCTATCGGGAAGGGGAACATTACAGGCCCGAGGTCATTTGTTCGGATGCGCCCTACACTACCAGGGTGCTGGTCCGCAGGCCGGAAACTCCCGCGAAGTTCAGCGGCAATGTGGTGGTAGAAGTGCTGAACGCCTCCGCCATGATGGACATTGACCGTATGTGGGTGGACAGCTGGAAATTCTTCACCCGCAGCGGCGATATCTATGTGGGAATTACCAGCAAGGGCCATGTGGTGGATGCTCTGAAGCGGTTTGACCCGGAACGCTATGCCCCCATCAATTGGGCAAATCCCATGCCGGAACGCAAGGCTCCTGAAAAGCTGGATCAGTTCGGCTTCCTGCCCCAGTTTGAATCGGGCCTGTTCTGGGATATGCTGACAGACCTTGCAAAACTTCTGCGTTCTGAAGAGGACGCCAATCCGCTGCGGGAGTACGGCAAAAAATATCTCTATCTCACCGGCTGGTCCCAGTCCGGCAGCTATCTGTGCAGGTATGTCAATTCCTTTGCCTACCTGCCGGAAAACAGGGTGGGCGGCCCTGTTTTTGACGGCTATCTGGCCGCAGGATGCGGGGCTGATATGGCGCCCATGAATGCTTACGAGCCCAGAACGCCCATGATGGCCTCAAACGGTATTCCCAAGGGCAGCGTGATGGGGGCCAGGGAACCTTATATCAATATCAACACGGAAAGCGAGAACAGGATGGTGCGCTGGTCGGACGATTATGACAGGCCTGACTATAAATTCCGCACCTACCAGATCCCTGCTTCCAGCCACGATTCCAAATATAACCTGCTGGATTACTACGAAGGGAAGGGCAGGGAGGATTGCCGGCGTATCGGCATGGAACTGACCTATGACGGCGTGGAGGGAGAGCCGCTGGACAATCCCTATGAGCTGGTGTTTAACGCTGCCTGGCGGAACCTTTATCTCTGGGTGCGGGAGGGAATGCCGGCGCCGCACGCGCCAAAAATCGAAACAGAGTTCACTTCCCCGGAGGAAGCGGATCCCTTCGGCGCATGGGTGCGCAACAAGCCGGATTCCTTCGGGAACGCTGTGGGCGGGATCCGCACGCCGGGCGCAGATTATCCGGTTGGCGTCTATTCCAGCAGCAGTAAAATGGCCAATGGAAAATATCAGGCCATGTTCGGCCAGGTGATTCCCTTCTCCCCGCAAAAGCTTCAGGCGCTTTACGGCACGTTGGAGCATTACCGGAAACTGGTATCTGGAAAAGCAGATGAAATGATCGCCCTGGGCTTCCTCCTTCCTGAGGACAGGGAAGAGATGATTGAGTTGACAGTGGAACTGGCCGCAAAGCGCGGCCTGAAATGAGCTGGAAAAGCGCGGCCTGCGGAATATTTGCTGCGATTCATCGTTTCTCTGCAGGAGCGGGGCCAGCCTGCAGAGAATTTTTTTGAGCATCTAAATATTCTACTGAAAATTTAGTAGCAATTTTTAATCTCGGGTGGTATAGTATCCTTATAAGAAAAAGTTACTGCAGAAAAACAGAAACAAAGAGGGCGGGCTTACCTATGAAGATCAATATCAAAACAATCAGTGAATTGACCGGTTTTTCCCAGGCGACGGTTTCCAACGCGCTAAACAACAAGCGCGGGGTCAACAAGGAGACGGCGGAACGGATTTTGGCAGTGGCCAGGGAGCATGGGTATCTTCCGGAACTGAAGATCGACAACATCAAGCTTGTCATCTACAAAAAGCAGGGCGTGGTTGTTTCCGATACGCCGTTCTTTTCCGCTCTGATCGAAGGCGTTGAGGCGGAGAGCAGGAGCGCGGGCTATGAGACCACAATCTGCAATCTGAACCAAAAGGATCCTAATTTTGAAGCGGTGCGGGATCAGCTCCTTTCCGACCCGAACTGCGCGATTCTGCTGCTGGCAACTGAAATGCAGGAAGAGGATATGAAACCCTTTGAAAATGCCCTGGCCCCCATCGTGGTGCTGGACAGCTGGTTTGAAGAGATGACCTTTGACGCCGTATTGATCAGCAATACGGATTCTGTGTGCAATGCTGTGAAATATCTGATCAATAAGGGACATAAGAGAATCGGCTACCTGCGCGGGAATATCCGGATCAAGAACTTTTTTTACCGGGATATGGGGTATCAGCGCGCCTTGTCGGGCGCTGGACTTCCGGTAGAACAAAAGTATACTTTTTCCCTCACTCCCACAATGGAGGGCGCTTATGAGGATATGAAGAACCTGCTCCGGCAGCAGCCGGAGCTTCCCACCGCCTTTTTTGCCGATAACGACATCATTGCCCTGGGCGCCATGCGCGCCCTGCAGGAATGCGGCTACAAGGTGCCCGGAGACGTATCGGTAATCGGTTTTGACGACCTTCCCTTCGGGATGATTTCCTATCCGGCGCTCACCACCATCCGTGTGCACAAGCAGGAGATGGGAAGAACCGCCGTGCGCAGGCTGATTGAAATTATGAAGAACAATACAGGCGTAAAGACGAAGGTACAGGTGTGCAACACCTTTGTAGAGCGGGACAGCGTGCGGGATCTTAACGCCTGAATAGAAAGGATAGAGGAATATGGCAAAAGCGACCATCAAACTGGGCTACGCGCCCACGCGCCGGAGTATTTTTAGTGCGCCGGACGCCATTAAGTACCGCGGACTCACCCGGGACCGGCTTCAGGAGCTGGGTGTGGAGTTCGTGGACATCGACGACATCAACCCGGAGGGCCTCCTGTATGACGATAGGGATGTGGCGCCCATTCTGAAAAAATTTCGGGAGGCCGGCGTGGACGGCCTGTTCGTGCCCCACTGTAATTTCGGAACGGAGTATGTGGTGGCAAGGCTGGCCCGGGAGCTGAAGCTTCCGGTGCTGCTCTGGGGCCCCAGGGATGAGCGGCCCGATGAAAACGGCGTGCGCCTGCGGGACAGCCAGTGCGGCCTGTTCGCCACAGGCAAGGTGCTGCGGCGTTTTCAGGTACCCTTTACATACATGACCAACTGCCGCCTGACAGATCCCGAATTTGAACGGGGCATCAGGGACTTTCTGGCAGTGTGCAACGTGGTGCGGGTGTTCCGGCACACCCGGATCCTGCAGATTGCGCCCAGGCCTTTTGATTTTTGGTCCACTATGTGCAATGAGGGCGAGCTTCTGGAAAAGTTTAACATTCAGCTTTCTCCCATTCCCATGCCTGAGCTCACCGGTATGGTGAAAAAGGTAAAGGAAGAGAAAACGGAAGTCCGGCAGGTTATGGACTACTGCCGGGAAAACATGGAGGTCAAAATCAAGGAGAAAGAGCTGGAGAATGTGGCCGCGCTGAAGGTGGCGATGAAACGTTTGGCAGAGCAGTACGGCTGCAATGCCGTGGCGATTCAGTGCTGGAACGCCCTGCAAGGCGAGCTGGGCATTATGCCCTGTGCGGCCAATTCCCTGATGAATGAAGAGGGAATCCCGGTGGTGTGCGAAACCGATATTCACGGCGCGGTGACAGCTGTGCTGGCGGAGGCTGCCGCTATGAATAACACCCCCTCCTTCTTTGCAGACTGGACCGTCCGCCATCCCGACAATGAAAACGGCGAACTGCTGCAGCACTGCGGCCCCTGGCCCATTTCCTGCGCCAGGGAGAAGCCCTGCATCGGCTATCCGCTTGCTTTCGACCATCCTGGCGCGGTAGAGGCAGAGGCAAAACACGGAGAAGTGACCCTCTGCCGGTTCGACGGCGACAACGGCGAGTACAGCCTGCTCCTGGGCAAGGCAAAGGGCATTGACGGGCCCTATACCAAAGGCACTTACCTCTGGATAGAGGTGGAAAATTGGAAGAGGCTGGAAGCAAAGCTGGTGGAGGGGCCCTATATCCACCACTGTGTAGGCATTCACAAAGATGTGGTTCCCGTGCTTTATGAGGCCTGTAAGTATATGAAGGTAAAGCCGGACCTGTACGACGGCAACGAGGAAGCGGTAAAGGCCTATCTCCGGGGCGAATGAGCCGGAAAGGAATGTTTGGCATGGAAAAAAACTATCAGGCGTTGAGGGCAAAGTCCTTTGCCCTCCGTCAAAAAGCGCTCGACATGGTTTACCGGGCAAAAACCGGCCATATAGGCGGGGATTTCAGTGTGTGCGACATCCTGAATGTGCTCTATAACAGCCAGATGAATGTGACGCCGGAAAATTTTGATAAGCCCGGGCATGACCACTTGATCCTGAGCAAGGGGCATTCGGTGGAGGCGCTGTACAGCGTGCTCTGCGACAAGGGCTTTTTTCCGGAATCGGATCTGGAGACATTTTCTCAGTTTGGCTCCAAATATATCGGCCATCCCAACAACAAAGTCAATGGTGTTGAAATGAATTCCGGCTCGCTGGGCCACGGCCTTTCCGTGTCGGTAGGGCTGGCCCTGGCGGAGCGCATGAACGGTTCCGGCGCCCGGGTCTATGTGGTAATGGGGGACGGCGAACTGGCGGAAGGCTCCGTTTGGGAAGGAGCCATGGCGGGCGGCCATTATAAGCTCTCTAACCTGTGCGCCGTGGTGGACCGCAACAGACTGCAGATTTCCGGGGGCACCGAAGAGGTGATGGCCCAGGACAGCCAGGACGCGCGCTGGTCTGCCTTTGGTTGGAACGTGCTCCACGCGGAGGGCAATCATGTGGAGGCTCTCGACGAGGCTTTCGAGCAGTCCAGGGCCTGCAGCGGGAAACCGACGGTTGTCATTGCGGACACCACCAAGGGCTATGGCGTCTCCTTTATGGAAAACCAGGCTGTATGGCACCATAAGGTGCCTACGGACGAGGAATATCAGAAAGCTATGGAAGAGCTGAAACGAAAGGAGGCGGCGTGCTGTGAATAAGATTCCGAACAGACAGGTAATCTGCGACGTGCTGCTGGAGCACGCGAAAGAAGACCGGGATATTGTGGTTCTCTGCAGCGATTCCAGAGGCTCTGCCTCCCTTTCCGGATTTGCGGAGGCTTTCCCGACACAGTTTTTTGAGATGGGCATTGCAGAGCAGAGCCTGGTTTCCACCGCTGCAGGCTTGGCCCGGGGTGGGAAGAAGCCGTTTGCAGCCTCTCCGGCCTGTTTCCTCTCCACCCGCAGCATGGAGCAGGTGAAGGTGGACGTGGCCTATTCCCGTACAAATGTCAAGCTCATTGGCATCTCCGGAGGCGTCAGCTATGGGGCACTGGGAATGACCCATCACAGCGCCCAGGATATTGCCGCGCTGGGCTCGATCCCGGGGATGCGGGTCTACCTGCCCAGCGACAGGCATCAGACCAGAGCCCTGATGGAAGCTTTGCTGCAGGATGATAAGCCCGCTTACATCCGGGTGGGCAGAAATCCGGTGGAGGATATCTACACGCCGGATTCGATGAAATTTGAACTGGATCAGGCTGTGACACTATGTGAAGGTGATGACCTTGCCATTATAGCCTGCGGTGAAATGGTGAAGCCCGCTGTGGAAGCGGCGAAGCTGCTGGCAGCAGAGGGAATCTCCGTGCAGGTGCTGGATCTGTATTGTGTGAAGCCTCTGGACCGGGACGCTGTGCTGAATTCTGCACGTAAAGTCAAAGCCCTTGTCACGGTTGAAGAACACAGCGTGATCGGCGGTATGGGGGCTATGGTAAGCCAGCTGGTGGCAGAGTACTGTCCCAAGCGGGTAAAAAACCTGGCTCTGCCGGATGAGCCGGCAATCGCGGGAAAATCCCAGGAAGTGTTCGACTATTACGGCCTGAATGCAGAGGGAATTGCAAAGGCTGCCAGGGAGCTGATGGGCCGATGAAGCGGTATATCCTGGCAATTGACCAGAGCACGTCCGGCACAAAGGCGCTGCTCTTCGACGAAACCGGATTGCTTCTGGACCGGAGCGACCTGCCCCATGAGCAGAAGATTTCCGAAAACGGCTGGGTTTCTCACGATCCGATGGAGATTTGGCGCAACACGCTGCAGACGGTGAAAAACCTGGTGGAGAAGACCGGGATCGACAAAACGGAAATCGCAGCGGTGGGGCTCAGCAATCAGCGGGAGACTGCGCTAATCTGGGACAGGAAGACAGGCCTGCCGGTGGCGGATGCCGTGGTGTGGCAGTGTGCGAGAGGCGCAGAAATCTGTGAAAGGCTTTCTGCGCAGGGGGAAAAGGTGAAAGAGAAAACCGGCATCAACCTCTCCCCTTATTTTCCGGCGGCAAAGTGGGCCTGGATTTTGGAACACACGCCTGGCCTGGAGGATAAGCGGCTTTGTGCCGGCACCATCGATACCTGGCTGATCTACCGGCTGACCGGCGGGAAAAGCTTTAAAACCGATTATTCCAATGCTTCCCGGACGCAGCTGTTCAACATTCAGGAGCTCTGCTGGGATGAGGAACTCTGCAGCATGTTCGGCGTTGCCTCCGACATGCTTCCTGAGGTATGCTTCAGTGATTCCCTGTTTGGCGAAACGGATTTTGCGGGCTATCTGCCGCAGCCTGTCCCCATTCACGGTGTGCTTGGGGATTCCCACGGAGCCCTGTTCGGACAGGGCTGCCTGGAGCCGGGGATGATGAAGGCAACTTATGGCACGGGCTCTTCCGTGATGCTGAATATTGGGGAAGCCCCGGTGTTCAGCAGCAAGGGTGTTGTGACCTCCCTTGCCTGGGGGATGGAAGGGAAGGTCACTTATGTATTGGAAGGCAATATCAATTATACCGGAGCCGTGATGAAGTGGATTGTAGATGATCTCCATCTGCTTTCATCCTCCAAGGAATCGGGGAAGGTGGCGCAGGAGGCCAACCAGGAGGATTCTACCTATCTGGTCCCCGCTTTCACAGGCCTGGGCGCTCCTTATTGGAAAAGCGATGTGAGGGCGATTCTCTGCGGTATGAGCCGCAGCACCGGCAGGGCGGAGCTTGTCAAAGCAGCGGAAGAGTGTATTGCCTACCAGATCGCTGATGTGGTGAATGCCATGGGCGGCGAGTCAGGCGTGAAGATCAGCGAGCTGCGTGTGGACGGGGGCCCTACCAGGGATAGCTTTCTGATGCAGTTTCAAAGCGATATTCTCAACATACCGGTGGCAGTGCCGGAAAAGGAAGAGCTTTCCGGCATCGGAGCAGCCTATGCGGCGGGAATTGCCGTGGGCCTCTATGATAAGTCGATTTTCAGCAGGATGTCGCACGTCAGGTTTGTCCCGGCAATGTCCTCACTGGAACGGGAAAAACGCTATGGCGGCTGGAAGGCAGCGGTGAACATGCTGCTGTGAATGAGAAGGGCGAAGCAGCCGGAAGGCAGGGCGGCCTTCCGGCTGCTTCGCAGGACGGAATAAAAAAGGGCCGCCGGTCAGGCGGCCTTGAGAAAGGAAAAGGAGCGGTATGATGCAGACAGTGGAAAAATGGGACATATTTGAAGTGTCCGCCAGCGGCCGCACAGAGGGAAATCCCTTTACAGATTATACGGTGAAAGGAATTTTCCGCGGGAAGAATGAGACGGTGGAGGCTGATGGTTTCTACGATGGAGAAGGCGTTTACAAGGTAAGGTTTATGCCTTCGTTTGAAGGGGAATATACCTACGAGATAAGCGGCAGTTTTTCTGAGGAAAAAACCACAGGCGCTTTCCTGGTAACGCCGCCTTCTCCGAAGAACCACGGCCCGGTGCGGGTGGCCAACACCTATCATTTTGCCTATGAGGATGGGACGCCCTATTACAGCGTGGGCACCACCTGCTATGTCTGGTCCCACCAGCCGGAAGAAATTCGCAAGCAGACCTTGGAAGAACTCTCCAAGGGATATTTCAACAAGATGAGATTCTGCGTGTTTCCCAAACATTATATCCACAATTTCCGCGATCCCGAAACCTTCCCCTATGAGGGTACGCCGGTGGACAATTCCGGACTGACGGAGGAAAATTTTTCCTACAATGTGGACTTCAGCGGGAACCACTGGGATTTCAAACGCTTTCATCCCGAGCATTTCCGACGGTTTGAAGCCTGCATTGCGGAGCTTCGGGACAGGGGGATTGAGGCGGACATCATTGTGATGCACCCCTATGACCGCTGGGGATTTTCCGCCATGAGCAGGGAAGAGGACGATCTTTACTGGAAGTATGTGGTGGCGAGATTTGCAGCTTACCGGAATGTGTGGTGGAGCCTTGCCAACGAATACGACCTGCTGCGTGCCAAAACGCTGGAGGACTGGGAGCGTTATGCGTCCATCCTTTGTGAGAAGGATCCCTACAACCATCTGCGCTCCGTGCATAACTGCATTGATTTCTATGACTATACCCGTCCCTGGATTACCCATTGCAGCATGCAGCGGCAGGACCTGTATCGCCATGTGGAATACACTGACGATTACCGCGTCCGGTACGGCAAACCTGTGGTGTGGGATGAGATTGCCTACGAGGGGAATATCGATCAGGGCTGGGGCAATATTTCGGGTCAGGAGCTGACCCGGCGGTTTTGGGAGGCCTCTCTCCGGGGCGGCTATGCAGGGCATGGGGAGACCTTTGTGAATCCAGAGGATGTGCTGTGGTGGAGCCATGGGGGGAAGCTGCACGGGGACAGCCCTGAAAGGATTCGTTTTCTGCATCAGATTCTCTGTGAAACCCCCGGCTTGGGCCTGAAGAGGGGGACAGGTTCCTTTGATGAAACCGTGGGTGTGCCGGAGGGCATGGCGCCTGACAGCGGCTATGAGATTCATTATTACGGTTTTGGCCGTCCCACCTTCCGGGAATTCAGAAAAGAGCCTGACGCAAGGTATCAGGCGGAAGTGATTGACACCTGGGGAATGACGGTGACGGACGCCGGAATTCACAGCGGTAAATTCCGTATTCCGCTGCCCGGCAGAGAGTATATGGCCATCCGTTTGCGCAGGCTGCCGGAGTGAAGGGTTCCGCAGCAGGGGAATATAATAAACCAGAAAGAGGGGACGCGCCAGTTTGACGCGTCCCCTCTTTCTGGTTTTTTCTGCAAGCTGTCAATCCCGCAGGATGACGCCGTTTCCATCGTATTGGCGAGGACCGTTGCCCGAAAGGATGAGGATACCTTCGATAAATCCCCAAACCCACATGGCAAAGGTAGCGACGCCGCAGGTGAGAAGCCCGCCTGCCAGGCTCACAATGAGCTGTACAACGGCCTTGGTGTTAAAGCCCAGGTAGAAGTTGTGAATGCCCAGGCTGCCGAAGATGATGCCGAGAAGGCCTGCCGCAAGCCGGCTCTTCTGGGCATAACCGGCAGGCGGTACATTGTACTGCTGGTAATAGGACGTTCCGTAGGACTGCTGGTATTGGGATGAACCGTAGGGCTGCTGCGGGGCTCCGTAAGAGCCGTTGTCATAGCCGCCGTAGGGGTTGGGGTCCGGATTGGTATACTGCGGCGCGCCGTACTGGGGTACGGAATCATAAGGGAAGGGGTTCTGGGGAGGCGTTTGCTGTCCGTTTCCGGCAGCGGCTTCCGGCGCTTTATCGGAGGCTTCAGCTTTTCCTGACGGCGCGGCCCCGGCTTCCGCATCGGCAATTACCTGCTCGGCCTGTGCGGCAACCTCTTCGGCACGAGCGGCGCTCTCTTCGAAATCCGGAGCCGGCGTAAAGGTGGGCTGCGGAATATCGTTCTGAGGATTGGGGTTGTTCTCAAATTCATTATTCATCATAGTATCTCCTTATTCCAGTGGTTTCCTGCGTCAATCCTTCAGAAAGACACCGTTTGCATCTGTGTTGATTCTGCCGTCGAGAATTTTTACGCCCTCCAGAATGCCCCAGATCCAAATGACAATGGCGCCGATCCCGCAGGTGAGCAGGGAGAGGAGCAGCTGCATCAATCCCCGGGAGGTGTTTCCCAGGTAGAAACTGTGGATGCCGTAGGTGCCCAGCAGGATCGCCAGCACCCCGGCGGCCGTGCGGCTCTTCTGCACGTAGCCCGGAGGGGGCTCCATGCCCGTCTGCGGCTGATACTGGGGAGGATTATACATGGGCTGCTGCCCGGAGTTCTGCTGGTACCCGTTCCCGTTATTATAATAGTCTGCCATTCAAGTGACACCTCTTTTGCTTTGTTGATTCTATCTTACACTATGGTTTTTTGGAAATCAATATGCGGAAAGTCAAAGTAAGAGAAAATTAAAGAAGGAAAGATTTTTATCGAGATATGTCAGGATTTTATCGGGTTTTACAGCATTTGCCTTAGTGCGGCGTTTTTTGAAGAAGGCCTTGATCCGGCCGGGGGAAAAGAAAGAATTGACGGGAGAAAAATAGTATACTATGATTAAGGCAGTTGCAGCGGAGAGCGTGAAACGAAGCCCCGTGGAATATCTTCAGCCGTGTCAACAGAGGATTCTTCCCACAGGCTTTCTTCCGCTCTTCCGGCGTCTGCAATTGTTTCCCGGCGTTTCCGGGAGAAGAGCAAAGGAAAGGGGAAAGCAGCTGTTCAGCTGCTTCCAAAAATGTGGGAACAGCGCGGAAGGCTGTTTTCCCCGAAGGACGTCCGCGCCGTGAGGCGCATGGAGGTCAGTGTGACGGAGGGATTGCTTTGTACGAAACGGAAGAAAAACAGGAGCGTGCGCTCCTTGTCTGTCTGGATACTGGAGAATATGACGCGGAGAGCTCTCTTGCGGAGCTTTCCGAACTTGTCAAAAGCGCAGGGGCTGATCCGGCGTTTACCCTGGCGCAGAAGCGGCCTGCGCCGGATACCGCAACCTGTGTGGGTTCCGGCATGGCCCAGGAAGTGGCTGAGCTGTGCAGAAAGGAAGAATTGGACCTGGTGATTTTTGACCGGGAACTCTCTCCCACCCAGATCCGGAACCTGGAAAAGCTGTGCAGCATCCGGGTGATCGACCGCACCATGCTCATACTTGATATCTTTGCCCTGCGGGCCCAGAGCAGGGAGGGGAAACTGCAGGTGGAACTCGCCCAGCTCAAATATCTGCTGCCCAGGCTCACGGGGCAGGGGACCGCTCTGTCCCGCCTTGGTGCGGGCATCGGGACGAGAGGTCCCGGCGAAACCAAGCTGGAAACGGACCGCCGGCATATCCGGAGGCGCATTAACAGCCTCCGGGAGCAGCTCAAAGGTGTGGAGGCGGCCCGGAGCGAAATCAACCGCCGCCGCAAGAAGGACGGCACAATCACCGTGGCATTGGTGGGATACACCAACGCGGGGAAGAGTACCCTGATGAACCAGCTGACACAGGCCGGCGTGCTGGCGGAGGATAAGCTTTTTGCCACGCTGGACCCCACGGCCAGGGCGCTGAAGCTGCCCTGCGGCAAGACTGTGATGCTGATCGACACGGTCGGCCTGCTGCGCCGCCTGCCCCACCACCTGGTGGAGGCGTTCAAATCCACGTTGGAGCAGGCCGCTACGGCGGATATCATCCTGAACGTGTGCGATGCCTCCAGCGAGGAGGCTGGGGAGCATCTGGCGGTGACCAACGAGCTGCTGCAGGAGCTGGGCAGCGCGGACCGGCCGGTCATCCCGGTGCTCAACAAATGGGATGCGGTGGAGGACAGGACGTTGGCTGTACGGGTACAAGGAGCGGTACGCATCAGCGCCCTTACGGGAGAGGGTGTGGAGGAACTGCTGAAGGCTGTAGAGGAAAACCTGCCGCAGAAAACCTTCGAGGTGGAGCTTTTGCTGCCTTTTGCCAAAAGCGGTCTGGCTGCCAGGCTGCGGGAAGAGGGAGCCGTCCTATCAGAGGAATATGTGGAAGAAGGCCTCAGGATAACAGCCAGGGTGGATGAACGCCTCTATGCCCCTGTGCAGGAATTTGACCAGAGAGAAAAAAGCGGCGTTTTGTAAGCGGCAGCTTTGAATAAGAAGCTGTGCAGTTCGGAACCGAAAGCAGAGACCGGAAGGGTTGTTTCCTTCCGGTTGATTTATATGCCTGAAAGTTAACTCGAAATCCCTTGAAGCCGGAAGGACAGGGGACTATAATCGGGAAGAAAAGCAAAAAGGGCCGTTTTCTTTGTTTGAGAGAAGGACCCGAGGAAAGAGGAGGATAACATGCTTTCCATCAATCATCTCACAAAGACC